>MDSW01104225.1_pt1 | contig 14681 bp, 14 predicted proteins | sample 811171 | NCBI WGS metagenome assembly MDSW01 (sample SAMN05326641, study PRJNA326480) | marine metagenome | isolation source: seawater | place: Atlantic Ocean: North West | collected 2012 | reverse complement strand
TTTTTTGAATTAGATTTTGCATTAATCGTATTTTTCTAGTTCTTTCTTTAGTTCATCATATTCTCTCATTTTTCTTTTCATAAAATTCATAGTAAGTTTAGTTCTCTCAGAGATTCCTTTTGGTGTAATTACATATTTTAAATACTTAATTTTATTTGGTTGTTTTTGAAAATTTTTTAATTTTACCAAACCTTTTTTTTGAAGAGATTTTAGACAATAATTTAACTTTCCAAGACTAAAACCTAATTCCTCTGCAAGTTCTCTTTGAGAAGATTTTTTAACTTTCTCGATTTTTCTCAATACTTCAAACTGATCTTGCTCATTTTTCATATGTTCAATTTTTGAACATTATTAACGTTCAAATATTGAACAGTAAAGCTTTAATTTTTGTGTATTTGCTTAATTTTTACGAAATTATATTTTAAAAGTTTAAATAAAAAGGTTAATACAAATTCTTCAGTATCGCTGATTTCAAAGGTTCATGTTTGTCAATATTCTTAGGAGATTTTTTATTTAAAATTTTATTAAAATACTTTGGTTCAATACCATAGCCAGGTCTAACAACCTTTAAATTATTTTTAGTAAACTTTTGACCTTTTTTAATTTTTTTGGTTGTGAAAATTGATCTTCTGAAAACTTTAGATTTATTTTCATTTTTATTTCTAAAAAAAATGTTTTTACCTAAAAGATTAAAAGCAATATCAACATCATTTCTTAATTTTTTAATTTCTCTTCCTTTTATTGAAAAATCGATATCAAGACCCTTTTTTTGGTTATCTAATGCTATGTGTTTTTCAATAACTTCAGCTCCACACGCTACGCTAGCAATTGCAACTCTATTGTCAGTAGAGTGATCTGATATACCTACTTTACACTTAAATTTATCTTTTAAAATTTTTATGTTGTTCAAATTAAAATCATTAATAGATGATGGATAATTACTAACACAATATAATAAAGTAATATCCTTAGCACCATTTCTTTTCGCTACTTTAAAACTAGTTTCTATTTCACCTAAATTTGCCATTCCTGTTGAGATTATAAGTGGTTTTTTAGTCTTAGAAGCTTTTTTTATCAAATCTAAATCCGTCATCTCAAATGAGGAAATTTTATAAATTGGACAATGTAGTTTTTCTAAAAAATCAACAGCAGTTTCATCGTAGGGGGTGCTAAAAACTTTTATCCCCAAAGATTTACCATATCTAAAAAGTTCTTTGTGCCATTTTAGGGGTGTTTGAGCCTTATTATATAAATCCCAAAGATTATAACCTTTCCACAGGCCTTGTTTAATTTTAAAATATTTCTTATTAGAATTAATTGTCATTGTATCTGGAGTGAAAGTCTGAAGTTTAACGGCATTTGCTCCATTTGTTTTTGCACATTTGATTAATTTTTTTGCTAATTTAAAATTTCCACAATGGTTAGCAGAAATCTCTGCTATAAAAAAAATTTTATTTTTCATTCAATTATTTTAATTTATAAATTTTTTGTGCAAGATTAGAAATTCTTTTATCATCTTTGCAAATTTCTTTGAGTATTTTTGAAGTCGAATTAAAATCGAGTTTCAATGAAAGCCTTAATAAATCCATCCAATTTTTATTATTTTTACCTCTTATTTTTTGTATTTGATTTACAAGTTTTAATCCTTGTTTGATTTTTTTTAAATTTTTTTTCATAAATTAATAACTAATAAAATTATTTCAATTAATATCATTTATTTATATTAAAAAAGTATTTTTTATAAATCTTATTATTATTAAATATCATTCCAAATGAGGAAAATTTGTAGTCTGCTATCTTAATTCTATTTTTACCAAGTATTTTCCAGCCATTTTTCTTATAAAAGTTTACTAATTTCCTCTTACAGATTAAAAAGGAAAAAAAACCTTTTTTTTGTATTATTTTGTTATTAAAATTCATCAAAAGAGTTGAATAATTATTTTTTCTATATTTCTTATCAAGAATTAAAGTGTCAAACAAAAGATATGTTTTTTTTTTTAATAATTTATTAACTTTAAAAGATCTTTTTCGTAAAAGAGTATATCCAATAAGTTTAGCTTTTAAATAAAACAAGTTATGAATATCATTTTTTTTAATATTCTTATCAAACCAAATAAGTTGCGATTTTATTCCATATTTCCACTCTTTATCTTTAAGGAGGCAAATTTCTTTAATCTGTTTTTTTTTAAGTTTAATAGATGAGATAGAATGAAAACTTATTAAAATATTTTTTTTTTGGTGAGTTTCCATTCAATAATACTAATATATGTAAACTAGGTTAATCATTTTCGCTCATATTATAAAGCACCCTCGAAATTTCCTTTAATCTTTTTCTGCTAACTAAAAAAGTTAATATCGGCTTTATAATTAACCAAGTAAATCTTTTTAAACGTTGTCTAATTACTCTGAACTTTAAATAACTTTCACTCTTCCATTTTAGGTTAGAATTTTTTATTCTTGATAACTCATCTTTTATATTTCCTTCAGAATCTGTTCTACGTGTTAATAGAAAATGAATATTGGATTGTAAAAAACCTTTATTTGATATTATTACATTCCATAATTTATCATAGGGATACTCCTCAAATTTGATTTTCTCATTTACAGATGATTTTAAATACCTATTAACATTTAAAAAATATCCATTAACATTAATTTTATTTTGTATAAAACTGAAATAATCGTAAATTGTTTTTTTGTTCATTTCCATAAATGAACGAGTATTAATTATAAAATCATATTTAATATTTTCATTTTCTAAAATTCTGGGTGGCAATACAAAAATATCATAATCTTCAACACAATCTGTAAATTTATTTTTTTTATAATCTAAATAATTAAATATTTTCTTTTGGGGAAAGTGAGATTGAAGATAATAATTACTCATTAAGTTTGCTTCGGGCAAATCAATCAAAAAATATTTTACATCTCTATTACTTAGAATCACTCTTGCTAAAGATCCAAATCCGCCTCCAATTTCTAAAACTAAAAAATTATTATGAATATATTTTTCTATATTTTGAAAATATTTTAAAGAATGCATTATTCCATGATCAAACCAATAGCCTAAAAAATTTTTTGAATATTGACAATTACCAATATTTTTATCTGGCAAACTTTTTTTTAAAAAATTTTCATCAAATTCCTCTAATGTCTCTAATAAATTGATTTTATTTTTTAAGTTAATGGCATCATCTAATCCTGCTGACAAAACTTGATCTTTTCTAAAATTTATTAAGTTCTCAATATTATCAAACTTTTTATACTCTTTATTATATTTTTCCCAATGAACACTTTGAGTTTCGATAAAATTACTTTCATCTTTTTTTGTCTCTCTGTACACTTTTAAAAGATATTGATAATCATTTTTATTTTTCATAAGTTTTTGCTCTTATTTAAACTTTCTATCATTGCAATATTTAAGAGAGAAAATAGAAATTTGGATTCTGAATGCTGAATTTGTTTTTTTTCTAACAATTCTTTAATTTTGTTTTTTCTTGTTATCTTTTTTAATATTTTACTATTATTGATTATTTTCTTTATTTGCTTAATCTCTTTCCCGAAAAAGTCAAAAAAAGAGATATAAAAACCCACTTTATTTAAATTTTGAATTATCTTTTTTGGTAATATTGGTCTCATGGCTTCTCTTAAAACTGCTTTTGGAAAGCCATTCTTAAAAAAAAATGTGTCAGGAAAACTATTTGATAATTTAATAATATCTCTTGATAAAAAAGGTGATCTTGCCTCTAGAGAATAGTACATTGAAATATTATCAGCGTACTCTAATTGGGAAGGTAAAGAATAATGCTTTATATCGTTAATTATAGCGTTATGCATAAAATTCTTTGAGTAACTTCTTTTTTTAAATTTATATTTTGTTTTAAAGTATTTTTTTAATTCATCATCTTCATGAAAACTATGGAGTGTATTATTTTTTTTTGCAAATTTTTTAATTATCTCAAAATCTTTATACTCTTTTGATCTAATATACGGTTTCTGATTTTTTTCCCATAAATTATAATATTCTTTAAAATAAGATTTATTTCTTATGCTATATAGAAAAGAAATAAAATGGTGATAATAACCTTTAAATAATTCATCTCCACCAATGCCAGTTATTACTACTTTATAACCTAATGATTTAATTCTTTTACATACGATAGCAAAAGCAAGTGAGGTTATAGTAGGCATTACATTGTAAGAATGAGCCATTATTTTTTTGAATTCTTCTAAATTTTTTCTTCTAGGAATATTTACATACTCATGTTTCAAGGTTAAACATTTTTTATTTTCATTAATTAAATGATTCTCATTATAATCTTTGGAAAAATGTTTTAATGAGAAATAAGAAATTTTTTTTTTTTGTTTTTTTGCTATAGCTGCAATTGAACTGGAGTCCATTCCTCCACTCAAAAGACAAGTAAGAGGGACATCTGCTCTAAACCTTGTCTTAAATGTTTTGTTTAGCTGAGCTCTTAAAGTTTTAGCTGAGTTATGATAATCGAAATTTGATATGCTTTTTTTTTCAAAATTTACATATTTTTTAATTTTTTTTTTATTTTCATGATTTATCAAAATAGTATGCCCAGGTAGTAAAAAATTAATATTTTTAAAGATTGTTTGATTATTGTTACCAAATTCTTTAAATCCAAATGCTAAAAAATTTGCTATCTTCTTTAAGTTCAAATTAAATTTACTATTTAATATTGTTTCAATATATTTTAAATTTGAAGCAAATAATATTTTTTTTGAGTCATTTGTATAATATAGAGGTTTTTCTCCAAACAGATCTCTAGATAAAATAAGACTATTTTTTTTTTTATTGTAATATGCAAAGGCCCACATTCCATCTAAATATTTAACGGCGTTTTCCCCATACAAATTCAATATTTTTAGCAAAACTTCAGTGTCAGAATTTGTTTTAAATTTAATATTTTTTTTTAAACAAAATTTTTTTAATTCTACAAAATTATAAATTTCACCATTAAAAGTCAGGATACCATTTTCATCCTCAAAAGGTTGATTAGAATTTTTAGTTAAATCAATAATTGAAAGTCTGCTATGTAAAAATACTAAAGATTGGTCTTTAAAACTTTTAGATATTTGGCCTTGGGCATCTGGACCCCTATTATGCATTATGTCTAAACACTTTTTAAAGTATTGATTCTTTGGTAAATTTCTACTTTTTCCAAAAAATCCAGCTATACCACACATAGAAGCCTTTTAAATTTTGAGTTTTCTGGATCATAATCCATAATCTTTTTTCTTATATTCTTAATCTTTTTATCAAAAGTGGATTGTCTCATTGATAAGATACTTTTTAACAAATTATTAATATCTTTTTTACTACTTTTATTTGACCAACAAAAACCATTGTCATTAAATTTTGCAGGATATCCAAATTTATTAATTGGATTAAAACCATTCTTTATACACCAATTTTTATCTAGGGATCCTAAACCAAATGATATTATTTTTTTTCCTTTAGCCAAACATTCATAACCCAAAGTCGAGTCTGTAAATATAATATTTTTATATTTTTGTATTAAAGAATAATTATTTTTTTTTGGAATTATGTTTATGAAATCTTTATTAAGATTATTTTTGAAATAATTTATAATTGATAGATCGTTAGTTTTTAGAGAAATATCAATTTTGCCAGCTTTATTTTTAATTAGATATTTGATTATTTGTTTTAACAAGAGAATTTCATTTAATGCAGTTTGGCCTTTGTTACATTTAGAAATAAACAATATCTTTTTGTTATTAAGAGATTTATATTTATGAAAATTATTCCTGAAAGATCCTATAATAAAAGATTTTCTTTTAACACTAATATATCTCTGTATCATTTTTCTAAATGAACTTGAAAAAAAAAGAAAATAATCACAAGAAAAAGAGTTTTTTCTTTGATTCTTTAAAATTTTAAAAAAATTTTCATTACCCAGATCATTCTGTATTGCTATGGTTGTTATATTTGGAAATTCATTTTTTAATTCATAAAAAGCAGTATAATTACTCATCATAGTAACAACTACTTTAGGTTTAACATAATCAAAAAAAATTTTTTTATAATTTTTTCTTATATTCCTTAAACCAAAACTTACTATAGCTTTATATAAAACAAAAAAATTAATTTCCTCTCCTCTCGTATAATAAATAACAGTATTTTCCTTTTTAATATAATTTAATAAGTAATTTGAATGTGCTAAATCGTAAAGTATAAACTTTTTATGTTTAGGTTTTTTATAAATCCATCTAGCTTTTATAAACTTTTTAAATAAAAAAAAATAAATCATCTTTAATTTTTTTTATTCAAAAATTGATTTGCATACAAGAGATCCCTTTTATTGTTAATATCAAAACTCTCTTTTTTAGTTATTTTAATACCCATTGTTTTTTTTAAATCAAAAGTTTTAATACCAAAAAGAGGTGAGTATTCTTTTAGGTATTTAAGAAAATAAGAAGTTTTAGTTATTTTTAGGCTAGCACTACCAATATAAGCTTTTGGCCAATCTTGGGTTCTCTCATGATCACTATAAATTGATCCTTCATGCCTAAAAATATTGAAATATATTTTTTTTTTAACTTTTATAAACGTAAATGGATGGTCATCAGCCTCTGTAAAACCAATAATAGAATTTATTTTCTTATTTTTTACTATTTTTTTATACGCAGAAATGATTGTTTTTTTTTCTAAAAATGGATTTGTTAAAGGAAGTATTGCTAAATAAGTTGGAATTCTCATATTTTTTTTTTTTTAAAAATCTCAAATAATGCAAAATTGCTGAAACAGTTGAAGCTTTTGATGTTGAATATTTTTTTGGCCTTAAAAATGGTATTTCGGCACCATTTTTAATTGATAATTTTGCTATTTTTTTTGAATTCGTTGAAACAACAACTTTGCCTATTTTCAGAGATTTACAAATTTTTATTTTATGTTCAAGAAGAGAGAGTTTTCCTATCTTTTGAAGATTTTTATTTTTAACCCTAGTTGAGCCTGATCTAGCAGGTATAAAAATTATTAATGAGCTCATTTTAATCGAAATTGAAATTGATTATTTCTTTTGTTGTAATTGTATTTTTCTTATCAACTTCAATGAATTTTTGTGAGTTAGACTCTCTTCCGCTATTTTCAAATATTTCAGCTTTAACTAAAGTTCCTAAACCTTTTGCCTCTTCATAAATCTTATGGTCAACTAATTCTGAAGGTAGACTTGTTTTAAAAAGAGGGTGAATATTACCTAGCTCATCTTTTTTCCAAATATTATTACTATTATTTTTAAAAATTGGGATAATAGACTCATAATTTTCATCAAAATTATCAATTATGTTTTGAAAAAAGTTTTTTGGTCTATTTAAATAAATTTCCTCTGCAACTATTACATGAGATGGATTAAACTTTTTTATATGACGTAAATAAGTTTTACTCAAAATATACTCAATACCCAAAAAATCTTTTTGTAGATCTTTATCTCTTTGTAAAACAATAACTTTTCTATCTTTTATCTTGTTGTCTAATTTTTTATCTGCTGTGCTTATAAAAATCTTATCAATCTCTTTCACCTTTTTTAAATCATTTATTGTTTTTTCTACTAAATATTTTCCATTTATTTTAATTGGTTTATTTAAAGGTATGATGCAAATAATTGATCTTTTTTTATTTTTAAATATTTTTGTTTTAAGTATTTTAGAAATTGTACTAACTCTTTTTAAATTTCCATGATGTCCAACACCATGAAAATGAATGACGCTTGCCTCAGGTTCATAAACAATTTTTTTTCTATTTTTTAAAACTGAAGATGCCCATAGTCTATCTTCTATATGTTTGATTGTTTCATCAAATTGTTTTTTTTTCCATGTTGATTTTCTAATCATACTATTTGCATTGTGAAAAAAAGGATCTTTTAATTGAACCTTCTTATCCAATCCAAAAAGATACGTTAAATCTCTTACATCATTTGGCTCTGAAATATCAGATGGTTCTTGTCTACCATAGCAGGCAATTACACTTGAATTCTTAAAGTTTTTAACAAGTGTGCCAAGCCATTTATCATTTTTTGGAATACAATGTCCAGAAATCATAGCAATTAAATGCCCTTTACTTTTTTTGATTCCTAAATTTAGAGCTTTACCTGGTAAAAAGATTTTTGATTTATAAATTATAATTTTTACTTTTGGAAAGTTTTTTTTTACAATATTAATAGTTTTGTCTTTACTATTATTATCAACTAATATTACTTCGAAGTTTTGGTATCGCTGGTTAAAAATTTCATTTAAACATTTTCCTATCCAGAAATCCTCGTTTTTAGTTCTTACTATGATTGATACGAATGGATTAAACATTAAAATATTTTTTTGTTTAGCGAAGAACCGATTAACCTTAACTTCCTAATTAAATTTGTAAACTCATCAAAATTTAAAGCTTGTAAAGGATCAACTGCAGCATTTCTTGGATCTGGGTGGAATTCAATCATTAATCCTTCTGCTCCTGCCGCTAAAGATGCCAGAGTTAATGGCTCAACCCATTCATGCCAAAAACATGCGTGGCTAGGATCTGAAATAATAGGTAGACAACTATATTCTTTAATTGCTGGGATAGCCTGAATGTCTAGCATGAAACGACTTGTAGATTTGTGTGTATGAGGAGCCGAAATTCCTCTTTCACATAGAATAACTTTTTCATTTTTTTCTATTAGTGCATATTCTGATGAGCCTAATAAATCTCGTATTGAACATCCAAAATGTCTTTTGAGTATTATAGGTTTATTAAGCTTTGCAGTTTTACTAATTAGCGGAAAATTTTGCATGTTCCGAGCTCCAATTTGGAAAATATCAACAACATCTTTCATTAATTCAAGTTTTTCGGACTCCATTACCTCAGAAACAATTATAACGTCAAAATTTTTTCTTACCTCCTCTAGGATTTTAAGGCCTTCATCTCCAACTTCATAATATTTCTTAGATCTATATGGAAAAGTCAAAGGTTTGTAAATTTGACCTCTTAAAAGTTTAAGATTATTTTTTTCTAGCACTTCGCAACATCTAAAAATAAGATCTTTATTTTCAATTCCGTTTGGACCAGAAATAATTGGCACCACATCTCCTCCAAAACTAATATCATTATTTATTTTAATAATTTTTTTTTTATTAATCGAAGAAGACAAAGGAAACTTTTCTTTTAAATCGCTATCAGTTATATCTTTTCCTGGAAATTTATTATCCATTATTGCATTACATTAATTATTTTTTTTATCTTTATTTTTTTGTTCACTATTTTAAATGCTTGTACTGCTTGCATAAAATTCATTTCTAAACCATTTATTGTCCTCAATCCAATCTTTTCTCCAATTTTCATTATTAAAGTCTTAGAGGGCTGGTAGATAATATCAAAAATTACTGCATTAGAATTTGCTTTTAAAAAAGTAAACGTATCAAGTATATTTTCTATTTTAGCATTTATAATTTTTTCTTTAGTGTTGAGTTTATTGAATTTAATTTCTGAAAAAGAAATTGGTGAGAAATATTTTAAATTCGATTTTATTGAGGAAATTTCTGAGTCAAAACCCAAAGAAGTAGTATTAATAATCAAATCAATTTTTTTTAACTTTTTAAAATCAGTGAAATTCTTTAAAATTTTGATATTTTTTTTATTAGTTTTAATTCTCTTATTAAATTTTTTTAATTTATTAAGATCTCTATTAAAAAGATAAATATTTGCTTTAGGATATTTATTCTTTGCACTTATAATACAAGATTTTCCTGCACCACCACATCCGATAATTAGAATATTTTTTATTTTTTTATATATTCTATTTAAAGTGAACTCACATCCACTATAATCAGTATTATAACCTTTCAATTTATTTTTTTCTTTTACAATTAAGTTAACAGAACCTATTTCAAATGCTGATTGATCAATTTCATCAAGATAACTAATTACTTTTTCTTTATATGGAATAGTGACAGCCGAGGCAAAAAATTGGTTATGCCCTTTAAGGTAATTAATTAATTTACCAAGTTTATGAGGTTTTAAATCGAGAGGGAACATCCTCGTGCTTATTTTCAGTTTAGAGTAAGCTTTATTCCATAAAATTGGGGAACGAGCTCCCTTTGATGGATTTAAACCAATAATTGATACAAACTTTTGGTGATTTTTAAGATTAATTTTATTTTGAATAAGTTTATTTATATTCATTTATTACCTAATTTTGAATTTAAGTTTTTATCTTTAAAATTTATCCATGATTTTTTTTCTGAACTTTTATACATCATTTGAATTAGTTTTAGAGTGTGTAAAGTTTCTATTGCACTTAAAGGTTTGTGGGATTTTTTTTTTAAGTCAAAATCTATAATATTTTGAAATACTTTTTTATGTGAAAGCCCATAACCTGTGGGAACATTTTCCGAAAATTGTCTTGACAATTTAGTATCTTTTTTTTTCTTCGAATTATAATAATGAATATCAATTTTGTTACAACATAACCCATGAAGCTTTGTTTGTTTTTCTTTTTGAAAAACCTCAATAGTTGCTTGAAAATCAGTTGGTCTTAAAGCTGTTGTTAAACTTACCTGACAAACAACTCCATTTTTAAATTTAATTAACCCTAAATGCGTATCTTCCGCTTGAAGTTTATTAGATTTGTTAGAAATACTACTCACGCAGTCAGATGGCTCACCAAAAAAGTAACAAAGCAGATCTATATAGTGTATTCCCTGTTGAGCAATAACTCCCCCATCATAAAGCCACTTACCATGCCAATCATTATAATAAGATTGTTTTCGAGACCACAAGAGTTTTAAATTAACAAAAACTATATTTTTTATAAATTCACTATTTATTTTTTGTTTAAGATAATCTACTGAATTATTCATTCTATTTTGGTATATAACATAAAATTTCAACTTCTTTTTTTTTGCGACTTTGTTTAAATGTATCAATTGATTTATTTTTAATGTTGGAGGCTTTTCAACAATTACATTCTTATTTGCTTTAAAACATTTTAAAATATCTTGAGCATGATTTCCTGACTCTGTAGCAATGTAGATATAGTTTGCATCTACATTTAAAAAATCTTTCAAAGTATTATTTTTTTTTAAATTAAATAATTTGGTAAATTTTAAATTTTTTTTTTTGTCTTTATCAAAAACCGATACTACTTTACTATTTTTCAATTCATTCTTAAAAACTTTAAAAACTCTATTTTCTACTACTCTTCCAAGTCCTAGAATGCCGAATTTAATTTTTTTTTTCATATATTAATAATTCTTAAACCATTTATAAAATTTAATTAAACCCTCTTTTAAATTATGATTAAATGTTAAATTAAATTTATTCTTTTCGAGCTTTAAATTAGCCCCAGTTTTCTCCACATCACCTAATTGTTTTTTTATAAATTTTTTTTTGAACTTTATATTTGTTACTATTTCTAAGGTTTTAATAAATTTCATTAGTTTAATTGTTTTTTCATTTCCTAAGTTAAAAACTGAAGATTCTCCTTTTAAATTTTTTTTTTTATAAAAATTAACTATCTTGAATAAATTTAAAACAACATCATCTATATAGGTAAAACTTCTTTGGTGTTTTCCGAAATTATAAATCTCTAAAGATTTTTTTTTTTTATTCATCATTAAAAATTTAAAATAAGACATATCTGGACGACCCCAAGGGCCATAAACAGTAAAAAATCTCAAACCTATCAAGTTAATTTTATAAATTTTAGAATAAACTTTTGAAATTAACTCCATACTAATTTTGGAGGCTGAATATATAGAAATAGGATTATTAACACTAGAATTCGAAGATTTTTTCTCTCCTTTTTCCCCGTAAACCGATGAGCTACTAGCATAAAGCAAAACTTTTAATTTTTTTGAAAACTTAAAAAACTCTAATAGCTTAATATAAGCAAGTACATTATTCACAATATAAGTTTCTGGATTTTTAATAGAATATCTTACGCCAGCTTGTCCTGCTAAATGAATTACAACATCAATATCACTAAAATGTTTTTTTAATTTTTTGTAAAAATTTTTATTATTTAAGTCATCTTTAAAAAATAAAAAGTTTTTATATTTTTTAAGTATTTTAAGTCTATCTTTTTTGATCTTAACATCGTAATATTGATTTAAATTGTCAACGCCAATAACATAATTTCCCTTCTCCATTTCAAATTTTGCAGTGTGAAAACCTATAAAACCTGCTGCACCTGTAACAAGTATTTTTTTCATTTAATCTTTTTATTAATCATTTTTTAATTTATCAAAAAAATTTTGATATTCAGAAGACCAATTTTTATTAGATTTAAAAATATTATTTTTAATATCATCTAAAGTATTTTGGACTTCTTTTGAATTCCACCAGTTATCAATATTTTCCCAAATATCATTCAAATGTTCAGATAATTTCAAAGGGTCATAAAATAGAATTTTTGAATTCTCTAGTTTTTTGATCATATAATCATAAGCAGGATTAAATCTCCAAGAGTCTTTTCTATAAAGTAAAACTGAAGGAATATTTAGATAAATTGACTCCGTAAATGGCGTTGAGGGATATTTATGAATTGAGATTTTGCTTGAAGAAATTAAATCATAAAGGTTTTTTGATTTATCAATTTTATCTTTTCCAAATTTTTTCTCAAATTTTTTTTTAAAATTCCATCCAAAATTATTTACTATTCTATATTTAATATTTTCTCGAATTTTAGGTTTCAATTTTTCTACAAAATTTATAAGATTATCATATTCAATTTTAATTTCTGAGGGTGTTGGTATCGAATTCATTCTAAATTGATACCTTCCTAATTCTATATCAACAATACTTAAATATCTTTGTAAGTTTGCTTTTTTTTTTAGTCCAATTAATTTTAGGGGAGTTAGTTGTGTTTCATTTTTATGAAGACCTAGTGAGTGCCACGTTATATGCGTATGTGCTACTTTATTTTGAAAATTAAAATTAACGTATTTTTCAGGAATAAAGCCACCATGTGTATTTATTACAAGTTTTGAATTTTTAGTACACATAGTCGCTACCCAAATTCTATAAATATCATTTAAAAAAATGTCTTGATTAGAAAAAATAATCTTTCTTTTATCGCTAACAATTTTTGCAATCATCTTTCTAGAACTATTAAAGTATCCTAAAAATATTTCTGGAAAATCTTCAATGACTTGATCGATGCAAAAAATTTCAAACCTATCACTAAACTTTTTCTTCAAATTTATTCTTAAATTTTCTTTAGAAACTTGAGTCTTTGAAGATTGAACTATTTTTTTTTCAATTCTTTTAAAAAAATTTGAAGAAGTTATCGGAAATATCTTCAAATTCCTACAAAGTTTTAAAAAATTAAAAGGGCTTGTTTGTTTTGTATCAAAGATAATTTCATTTTGATTTATCAATTTGGCATCAAAAAAAATCATTGGAAAATAAGCTATGTTTTTTATATCTATATTCATTGTCTCTTTCTCAACCTTTTTGGCTTTCAAATTCTTTTCCTCTATTATTCTATCAAAATAGTTTTCTCTAATTATCTTTGAAAAAATATTTTGGTTCCAATAATCGTCCATTTGTGCACTTCGGTAATATGGTCTCGAAAATAAATAATTAATTTTATAATCTTTAACAAAGTGAAATTTAAACTTAACATTATCAAATTTATTAAAAAAATCTCTGCAGATCTCCCATCGATCAAAAATTTGTGGCACTATACTAAAAAGCCATGGCCTAAGAATTATTTCCCAAAATAAATTTTTTTCTTCAATTTTATGAACTTTATTAAGTTCGTTACCTATTTCATAAGTTAAAATATTTATAAAAGTTTCAAGATAATCTCTATCTTCATCCATTTTCACCTTATTTGACCAGTGATGTTTGTTAATATGTTTTATTTTGTATTGATCTTCGTAAAAATCACTAATTTCTTTACACCAATCACCTAAGAGATAATTGTTGCCCGATTTATCAAAAGTTTCTTTAATAGCAGTAGCTACTAGGTTATTAGTTTTTTCTATCATTAAAACAAATAATATTAATAAACTTAATTTATCTCTTTAGAATTTAAATCTATTTTGGGTAATACATTTTAGTTAGATCACCTATCTTTAAAAACCATTTATTATTATTTGAACTCAACTCTTTATTTTTTGTTCCTTTGACACCTTGTTCTTTAGCTAAATTTGTAAAATATTTCTTCTTTTTGCTAAAAATAATAGATGGAGGAATTACATAATGATCTTTAAACTCAATAACAATATTTGAGTCATCTACATTATATAATAATTCATGGAGTTTTTCTCCAGGCCTTATACCTATAACTTTATATTTTATTTTTGGATTTATTGATTTTGCTAAATCAATAATACGAACTGAAGGTATTTTGGGTATAAAAATTTCTCCCCCCTTCATTCGAACGAAAGAATCTATTACAAAATCAACTCCTGCACTAAGTTCTAGCCAAAACCTAGTCATTTCTAAATCAGTTATAGGAAAAAATTTTGCCTTTTTTTTAGAAAGTTCAAGGAAAAGTGGTTCAACGGACCCTCTAGAACCAATAACATTTCCATATCTTACAACTGAAAAAAGAGTATTTTGACTACCTACAATGTTATTTGCAGAAATAAATATTTTATCTGAAGCTAATTTTGTTGCACCATATAAATTAATGGGGTTAGCGGCTTTGTCAGTC
>MDSW01124826.1_pt1 | contig 14682 bp, 10 predicted proteins | sample 811171 | NCBI WGS metagenome assembly MDSW01 (sample SAMN05326641, study PRJNA326480) | marine metagenome | isolation source: seawater | place: Atlantic Ocean: North West | collected 2012 | reverse complement strand
TAAGCTAATATATTTTTATTTTTATAATGTCTTAGGTTAGACAGTGAGTCTGCTAATATAGGACATTTTAATTTGTTTGATAATTGAACAATATCAACTGGTTTGCTGCTTGATAATTCTCCGCATACTATAACAGGACGTTTAAACTTAGTAATTGAAAAAGATCTATTTTTGTTATTTATTTTAATTGATTTAGGCTTATATATAATCTTTAATTGCTTGTTATCTAGAAGGGGTTCTTCAAATCTTATGTTTAAATGAACAGGCCCTGGTATATTTTTTTCACCTAAACTAATGTTAACTAAAGAATCTATTTTTTTAAGTATTCCTACTGATTTGTTTTTATTAAGATTTTCCATTTTACGTACATAATCACCATAAATATTTGTTTGATTAATAGTTTGATTTTCTCCTGTGTTAACTAAATTTTCAGGCCTATCTGCTGTAATGATAATTAGCGGTTTCATTGAAAGAGAACCTTCTATAATAGCAGGAAATAAATTAGCAGTTGCTGTCCCTGATGTTGTAAGTACTACTACGGGCTTAAGGCTTTTCTTGGTTAGTCCTAATGCAAAAAATGCGCTTGATCTTTCATCAATATGGCTAAAACATTCTATTTTAGAGTGATTTACAAATGCATTTACGAGCGGTGTATTCCTTGATCCTGGAGAAATGCAGGCATATCTTACACCTTTTTTATAGAGAAGGTCTATAATTTGATTTGACCAAAAACAATTTAATCCACTATTATTCATTTACACTTTATTACAATTTGTTAATAAAATTCTTAATTTGTTAATGTTAAATTTAAAACATGAAAAAATCAATACTTACTATAATTTGTTTTATTGGCCTATCTTTTTGTCAAATTCAATATGGTGGCTCACCTAAATTTTTTAATCAAAGAACTTCATTAGATATTAATATGATTGAGGTTGATCAGTCAAATACTATTGATAGAAATTTTGACCCTATGGTATTTGTATATGGGAATGAATATAATTTAGATTTAAATGTATTATCTGAATCAATAGTTTTAGAAGAATCAGGTGAAAGAACATATCTTTTACAAGTTTCTTCTCCAGGTGCTTATGGAATAGGTTTGAATTTTGACAAGTTTTATTTAACTGAAAATTCAAAATTATTTATTTATGATATTGAAAGGACCTATTTTTTAGGCTCTTTAACAAGCCAGAATAATAAAGAAGATAATTTTTTATCTACTTCTATAGTTAAAGGTGAAAACATTATTATTGAATTAACGGTTCCTGTTAGTGAAGCTGATCGTGTGTTATTACATTTATCATCCATAATTCATGATTATACAGATATTTTAAATTACTATGGTACGCATGATTCTAATTCAAGGGAAGATTGTAATATCAATGTAATATGCTCTGAAGGAGATGATTGGAGAGATCAAATTAATGGAGTAGTAAGAGTTTCTATGGGTTCAGGGCTATGTTCAGCTTCTGTTATTAATAATACAGCAAATGATCGCACTCCTTATGTTCTTTTTGCTGATCATTGTGTAAGTGGTGGTGCGAATAGTTATGTATTCTATTTTAATTATCAAAGTAATAGCTGTTCAGGGACATCAGGATCTTTAAATCAAAGTGTGAGTGGATCAACTTTATTAGCACAGGAAGATATTAATTCTGGTCCAGATTTTGCTTTGCTTAGAATGACATCTGATATTCCAGATTCTTATAATCCATTTTATGTAGGTTGGTCAAGAGTAAACAGTGCTCCTCAAGAGGCTGTTGGTATACATCATCCAGGTGCAGATATAAAGAAGATATCATTTACAAATGATACTGTGTCAGCAGGAGGTACAGGAGGATATTATTGGGAGTTTCAGTATGATTCAGGCAGAGTAATACCAGGTTCTTCTGGATCACCTTTTTTTGATGAAAATAAAAGACAGGTAGGTATTGCTAGTTATATTTATACTAATTATTGTGATCCTTCTCCTGATTGCTATTGTTCTCAGCAATATAATCATGGGTATGGACGTTTTGATGTTGCTTGGTCAATGGGTCTTGGCTCATATTTAGATCCTTTAAATTCAGGAACTTTAACTTTAGATGGAATTAGTAATAGTGGTATTAATATTGTGCATGATGCATTTGAGGATATGCCTTTTACCCAAGGAACACTTGATTTTTCAGCTAATGTCAATGCATTTTCTGGGGTGATTGACGGCGTTGAGCTTCATTATAATATTGGAGATGGGTGGGTTACTCGTTCAATGTCCTCTCAAGGCTTAGGAGATATTTATCAAGTTAGTATTGATGGATTATATGATGGAATGTTAATTGAATACTATATACTAGGTGTGAATTCAGAGGGAATTACTCAAACCTATCCAAATGGCGCACCTCAAAATACCATTTTATTTATTTTAGGTGATTTACCTGATTTGTATGGAAATGATTTTGAAATTGATTCATCTGACTGGAGTATTGGTGATGTTGCAGATCAAGCTACGGCAGGTATCTGGGAATTGGCAGTTCCTGAAGCATCGTTTAATGATTCTGGTTTCCAGGTTCAACCTGGATTAGATAATACCATTGATGGAGATGTTTGTTTCGTAACAGGTAATGGTTATGATTTAAATCCTGATACCAATCAAAATAATGCTAGTTTTGATGATGTTGATGGAGGAGCAACAACCTTATTTAGTCCAACGTTTAATCTAAGTTTATTAGATGATGCTATAGTTACATATTATCGTTGGTACACTAATGATATAGGAGATAATGGCAATAATGATAAATGGGTTGTTAGCGTTTCAGATGATAATGGATCAACATGGATTGATTTAGAAAATACTTCTATTTCAAATGCTAGTTGGGTTAAACAAAGATTTATTTTAACAAATTATATTAACTTAACTTCTGATGTTAAATTTAAATTTGTAGCTGAAGATATATTTAATGATGGAGATGCAGGTTCGGGTGGTTCTTTAGTTGAAGCTGCTTTAGATGATTTTATTATTGAGTATCTATCTGATGGCTCAGGAATATATGGAGACATTAATAGTGATGAATCTGTAGATGTTCTTGATGTTGTTATTCTTGTTAATATGATATTAGGAACTGAATCCCCAAATTATGCTACAGCTGATTTAAATTCTGATGGTGATATTAACGTCCAAGATGTTATTATTGCGATTAATATTATTTTAGATTAATTAAAGAAAGAGAGGAAGTGATTTAGTTTTAAAACTGTTTCATTCCATTCTTTTTCTGCATTAGACTTTAATACAATTCCACTTCCAGAAAATAACAAAATTGATTTATTTTTTATTAATCCTGATCGTATAGGGACATAAAATTCTCCATCACCATTTTCGTTATAAGTGCCTATTGCTCCTGCATACCAACCTCTATCTGTTGTTTCTGTTTTTTTAATACATTTCAATGCTGCTTCTGAGCTGTTTCCTAATAGAGCGGGGGTTGGATATAAATCATATAAAATATTTAAAATATGGTTGTTTTTTTTTAATGTCCCTGATATGTTGCTTGATAAATGATTTATATAATTTAATTTTAGAATTTCAGGTTTTTTAGTTCTATTGATTTTCAAACTAAATTTTGACATTACTGTATGAATATGATTAGTCACATAGCTGTGTTCATCTATCTCTTTACTATCTTTTAAATCATTTTCTTTTTTTGAGCTTCCTGCTATTGCATCAATTTTATATGAATTGTTTTTTAAGTTAATTAATCTTTCAGGTGTTGATCCTGAAAAAATAGTATTTTTATTAAAACAAATGAAAAAATTAAAGCAATTATGATATTCTTTATTAAAATATTTTATTAGATCATTTAAGTATAACTTTGACTTAAGAGAATATTTTACAAGTCTTGATATAACTACTTTTTCTAATTTTGTATTCTTTATTTTTTTGATTATAAAATTGATTTGTTTGATATACTTATGCTTTTTAGGTTTTTCTAAATTTAATTTTATCTTAGGTGGTGTAGTGTTATAGATTGATGTTTTTTTAATTTTAGAAAGTGTGTTATTGTAATCATTTAAAATGGATTTCTTCTGAATTGAAGCATTAATTAATCTAGAGTATGTCAGTTTTGTTTTATTATTAGTTTCTGTTATAAGTATTTTCGGAATATGAAATTCTCCTTTAGGTATTTTATTCCACGGATAAAAAGCTTTATCATTTAGATTAAAAGAAATTCCTCCAAAGAATTTTAATTTCTGACCATTGTTGTTTATAGTTATGTATTTTTTTTGAATAATTTTTTTTAAATCATTTTTTTTTGATAGTGTGTGAGAAGCTATTTTCCCAAACCCTAAATAGGCTGTTTCACAATTTGGGAATTTCATATAAAACATATTTTTTTTAATTTTTTTACTATCGAGTATCAATTGTATGTCAATATCAATTGATGTGGTATATTGAAATACAATATTGTTATTTGTATTTCCAGATTTTTTATATGCTTTTTCCAGCTGTTTTATAAATGTCATTTTTATATGATAATTTAATATGTAAATCTATTTAAAATAGTTCATCTATTGATTAGTATATTTTATAGTTTTTCAATTAATAAAAAGTAATATTATGTCAAAATTTATTCATGAAGGTCAAGAAAAAAAAGCATATGTTAAATCAATGTTTAATGATATATCACATAGATATGATATTTTCAATTTATTATCTAGCTTTGGAATTGATCGTTATTGGAGATATAGATTAACAAATAAGTTTAAATTAAAAAAAACTGATAAGCTCCTGGATATAGCTACTGGTACAGGTGATGTTGTGTTTAGCATACATAAAAGATTTGGTAATGAGTTAGTTGGTCTTGATATAGCAGAAAAAATGATATTTCTTGCTAATGAAAAGAAAAAAAAGAGAGGCCTTGATTTGGAAAATATTACTTTTATACAGGGTGATGCAGAAGATTTAGGATTCTCAGATAATTCCTTTAATGCATTAACTATTTCATTTGGTTTTAGAAATTTAGGAGACTATGACAAAGGACTCTCTGAATTTTTTAGGGTTTTAAAGCCCGGGGCAACAATAGCTATATTAGAATTTTCAAAACCCAAAGCGAAATGGTTTATTCCTATTTTTAAATTTTATTTTAAACGAATTGTTCCAATACTTGGTTCTTTGTTATCTAGAAAAGATGCTTTTTTATATTTACCTGAATCCGTTGATTATTTTTTAAAAAGAGATGTACTTTGTGACAAAATGAAAACTATTGGATTTAAAGAGGTCTCTTTTACAGATCATACCTTTGGTGTTGCAACAATATATACTGGCATTAAACCATGAAAAAACAAAAAATTTTAGCACAGCTTTCAATGGTTGTTACAACTATGATTTGGGGAATAACCTTTGTTATGGTTAAGGATGCTTTAAATGATGCTCCCCCATATATGTTTGCAGCGCTTAGATTTGGAATTGCTTTTATATTAGGTCTTGTATATGTTAATAAAGGAATAAAAAATATAACTGATGTTGAAATGCTGGGGGGTCTTTTTTGTGGCTTTTGTCTTTTTGTTGGCTATGCATTTCAGAACTTTGGTCTTATGGAAACAACCCCTAGTAGATCTGCTTTTATAACTAGTGTGAGTGTGATATTGGTTCCTCTTATTTTGGTTTTATTTAGGATGAAAAGAGTAAATACGCGTATTTGGATTGCTGTTGTTTTAGCAATTGTTGGGCTATATATTCTTTTAAACCCTACAGGAGGAGGAGTTAATATAGGGGATATTTTAACGTTTGGTTGTGCGGTATCATTTGCAGCGCATGTTATTATGCAAGATAAATATCTTTCTAAAGGTGCGAGTATATCAAAATTATTTTTAATACAAATTATGTTTGTCACAATCTTCTCATGTGCTAGTGTCTTTATTTTCGAAGACATGATTATAAATATTTCAGAAAGACTTATTATTGCTTTATTAGTAACTGGCATACTAGCAACATTTGTTGCTATTATGTTTATGGTATGGGCTCAAACTATTTTAGGCCCTAATCAAACAGCTATTCTTCTTAGTCTAGAGCCTGTTTTCGCTGCGCTTTTTTCAACATTTTTCGCAGGAGAAATCTTAGGAATATACGGCTGGATTGGTGGAATGATTGTGGTTCTTGGCGTTATTAGTTCAGAAATTTCATTTAAGAAAAAGTAGTTTGATTTAACCTAAAGCTTCCTTAAAATACTTACGACTAACTTACGAGTAAATTATATTTTATGAATAAAAATAAGATTTATAAAGCTGGGAAAGGTATCTCTTTATCAGTTGATTTTCATACATCTTTTATTAATGCAGGTTTTCCATCTCCTGCAGATGATCATATGGATGTATCTCTAGATCTTAATGAATATTTAATAAAGCATCCTTCTTCAACTTTTTATATTTATGTACAGGGAGATTCTATGATTAGTGATGGTCTTTTGAGTGGAGATATTATGATTGTTGATAGATCTTTAAATCCCAATTCAAAGGATATTGTTGTAGCTGTTTTAGATGGGGAGTTTACAGTTAAAAGAATTTATAAAAAAAATAATCAAATATTTTTAGTTCCTAGTAATAATAAATATGAGTCTATACTTATTGATGAAAATATGGATTTTGAAATCTGGGGTGTTGTAACCCATGCAATTCATCATTTTAGGTAGGCTGTGTTTGGACTTGTAGATTGTAATAATTTTTATGCTTCATGTGAACGTGTTTTTAATCCAAAATTAAATAATAAGCCTATTGTTGTTTTATCTAATAATGATGGATGCGTTATTGCTAGGTCTAATGAGGCAAAAAAAATTGGCGTTAAAATGGGAGAGCCTGCCTTTAAGATATCATCATTAATAAAAAAAAATAATATACATGTATTTTCAACCAATTTTGCTTTATATGGAGATATGTCAAAAAGAGTTATGAGTATTATTTCAGAAAGCATCCCCAATATTGAAATTTATTCTATCGATGAAGCTTTTTTAGATTTGACAAAATTTGATAATAATAATCTTTTAAATATAGCTCGTAATCTTAGAAAAAAAATTCTGCAATGCACAGGTATTCCTGTATCTATTGGTATTGGTAGAACAAAAACACTTGCTAAGGTTGCTAATTTTGTATCTAAAAATGATATAAAAAAGAATGGTGTTTTTATGATTAACTCAGATTGTGATGCTGATATTATATTAGGTAAAATTGATGCAAGACAAGTATGGGGAGTAGGATATAAAATAGAAAAGTTTCTTGAATCTCATAATATTAATACGGCTCTAGATTTAAAAAAGAAGGATTGTTTATGGATGAGGAAAAATAAATCTATCGTTGGTGAAAGAATTATTAAAGAATTATCTGGAATTATTTGTTATCCTTTAGGATCTAATTTATCAATAAAGAAGAGTATTTGTACATCAAGAACGTTTGGGAAAATGGTTACATCATTAAATGATTTAAGTTCTTCAATTGCGATGTATACCGCAAGATGTGCTGAGAAATTACGTATGCAAAAATCATCTGCTATGCTTGCCCATGTTTTAATATCAACTAACCTATTTAGAAATGATTTAAATCAATATAGTAATTCTATAATAATTAAATTTCCTGTTGCAACAAATGATACAAGTGAAATGTTGTCATATATATTAAAGGGTTTAAAAACTATATATAAAAAAGGATATTTTTATAAAAAAGCAGGTGTAACTATAAGTGGTATTATACCTAATTCTCATATACAGTGTAATATGTTTGATAGAGTAGATAGATATAAAAGTCAAAATATTATGAATACAATTGATAAGGTTAATCATAAAATGGGTAGAGATTTTATAAGGTATGCTAGCCAAGGGTATTATAGTGGCTGGAGACTAAAACAAAAACGATTATCAAGGTGTTATACAACAAGATGGTCAGATTTAATTAAGATTAATATATAATAATTATATATAATATTTACTATAAAGCCATAAATTATAGACAATGATTTTTTATATATTCATAATTATATGTTTAAATTTATCCTACGTATTTCCTCATGGCGAAGACCATAGCCATGATGATAATCATACCCATCAACAAGTTAAATACGATCCAATTGGAGTCATAAGAGGAAGCGTAGTAGATAGTATGCTTGATGAAAATAAAGTATATGCTAATGTATCTGTGGTAAAGGAAGATTCTGATAATATTGTTGCAGGAGGAATGACGGATGAAAATGGCTTCTTTTTAATTGATAAAATCCCATTTGGTAAATATTTTGTTGTTGCTCAGTATATTGGATATGAAGATTTAATTATAGATGGAATTTCTATAAAACCTCCTGATAAAATCCAGGTAGATTTAGGGCAAATGAGAATTAATCCTAAAACAATTATGCTTGAAGGTGTTTCTGTTGTAGATAAATTAGCTCCTGTAATAGAAGATATTGAAAAGACAACATACCCTGTAGCAGAAACAGCTAGATCAGAAGGAGGGTCTGCAGATGAAATTTTAGAAAAGCTCCCTTCAATTACCATTGATTCAGATGGAAATATTTCTCTTAGAGGTAATTCTAATGTGACTATTTTAATTGATGGCAGGAAGTCTCAGTTAAGTGTTGATATGTTAAATGCAAACATGATTGAAAAAGTTGAAGTTATGACAACACCCTCTGCAAAATTTGATCCAGATGGAATGGCTGGAATAATTAATATTGTTTTAAGTAAAAATGAATTTGTAGGTAGAAGTGGAAATTTAAATTTAAATCTTGCAGAAAGAGATGGAAGAAATTTATCAGGAACATTTAATTCATTTAAGAATGATTGGAATATATTCACTTCATATAGCATAAGCGAAAAACATAGGCAAGGTAGAGGATATAGAAATACAACTTATATTGATTTGGATGATGATACTCAATCGAATACAACATCTAATGAATATTCAGAAAAATATCCTGAAAAAAGTAATTTCAAAATAGGAATAGAACATTATCCTAATGACGTAGGACTATTAGCTTTTGATTTAACATATATAGATAGCAAAAATTTAGATACAAATAAAGTTTTTATAAATGGAGATGTAGAAAATCCTTTTACTACTATAGAAAATAAAGATAGTAAAGCGCTTAATTATGGTATAGGATATTTTATTGATAATAAAGATAGTAAAAAGAACTTATCTGTTCAATATGATTACGATGACCATAATGGAGAAGAATCTAGGTCAGGATACACAAATGAAACATTAAATGATACTGGCATAGACCAAATATTTAGAATTGATTATTCTGCTCCAATTGAAAATAGCTTCAACCAAGACTCTAAGTATGAAATTGGTTTAAAAGTTGATTCAGAAGATGATCAGCATTATTCAACTATAGAGTTAGAGGATTTTAATTGGGATTATGATAATTCAATTTCTGCTGCATACATCAATGTATTATATAATTTTACAGAAAAATTTGGTGTTCAAGCTGGAGCAAGATTTGAAAATCAAGAAAAAGAGTCTGCTGTTTCTTATGAAGCTTATGAGTGCTCATCATTAGACCAGGGGAGTTGTGAGAGTAGTGGATTTTGTAGCTGGGATTCAGGAGAATGCACACAAACATTGTTTGGGAGTTTAATTGGCAATCTTGGAGATGATTTAAATGTAATTTATGAGCATGAAAAAATTTACCCTTCTTTATATTTTCTTTATAATACTATGGGTAAAGGAAATATTAAATTTGAATTTGGAAGAAGAATTAATAGACCAGGTCATTGGAGTTTAAATCCTATTCCAGATTTAGAAGAGGCCGAAGCGGGATTTATTCGTCAAGGAAATCCTTATTTGAACCCTGAGGATATTTATAAATCAGAACTTAGTTATTCGCATAGACTTCCTATAGGGTTTTTAAAAGCATCATTGTATTATTCTAAAGTAACAGATAAAATAGATAGAGATAAAGATACTTACTTTTTAAATGATAATGAATATATGGTTTTATCTTGGGATAATGTCTCTAAATCTATTGATAGAGGAATTGATTTTACATTTATGACGAAGCCACTTCCAAATTGGGATTTAATGATAAATGGAAATTATTGGAATAATATTTTAGATGGAGTTGAAGCAGATCAACAAGGTAATGAATATGGATTTTGGGGTATGATGAATTCAACAATAAAGTTGCAAAATGAACAGCAGATAGGAATATATTCTCATTTTTCATCACCCATGACTTTATCTTCAGGAAAAATTGATGCAATGCAGCGTTTAGATTTGACATATAAGAAAAAAGTCAATAAGCGATTTAACTATACTGTAAAGCTTAAAGATGTATTTGATAATAGTGGATTTGGAATATCAACAGATCAGCTGATTGATTCCAATGGAGATGATATAAATGATTTACGAGAAATTCTTTTGGCAGATTATAGGCGTGGAAAAAGAAATTTGTCAATAACATTTGAATATAGATTTGGCGACTTCCAAAAGAAAAAATACAGACGTCAAGAACAAAGAGAATATAATCAAGGTGGTGGAATGGATGCTGGGTTCTAATGTTTTCTTTTTTCCTACCCAAGGATAAAAAATTATTTAAATATATATTTGTTTTAGCTTTACCTGTTATAATCAGTAATACTAGCAGAGTGCTAATGGGTGTTGTTGATTTAATTATGATTGGTCACCTAGGGGCTAGTGCTATTGCAGCAGTAGGAATGGCTGGAATGATAACTTGGACATTTATTAGTTTGGGTATTGCATTTAGAACAGGAACCCAGAGCTTTGTTTCAAGAAGGCTTGGAGAAAAAGAATATGATAAATGTAGTACAGCACTTCATAACATGCTTTTTTTGTCATTTTTAATTGGGGTCCCAATAACCTTAATTGCCTGTAATTATATTGATTTTATTATATCTTTATTCATAAATAAGAATGATAATTTGGATACATTTAATTTAAGTGTTGATTATGCTTATTTTAATTTTTTAAGTTTATTTTTTCTATACGCCAGCTTTGTTTTCCAAGGGTTTTTTACAGGTGTTGAAAAAACTAAAATTCATATGAAAGCTACGCTATCATCAAATATAGTAAATGTATATTTGAATTTTGGTTTAATTTTCGGATCAGAGCAGATTGTGGAAAGATTAGATGGGACTGTATTTGCAATATTTTCAAATTTTTGGACCTTTTATAATTTTCCGGAATTAGGTGTAAAAGGAGCAGCGATTGGTACAATGGTTGCATCAATGTGGCTATTTTTCCATTATTTTATTTATTTATTTAAAGCAGATATAGTAAAACAGTTTAACACACTTAAAGCTTCATTAGATATAAAAATGCTTAAAAGACAAATTGAGATTTCTACACCAGTAGCTATACAGGAAACTTTAGTTGCTCTTAGCTTAGCAGTTTTTTATAAGATTATTGCAATTATTGGAATATTAGAACTTGCTGCTACACAAGTTGTCTTTAGAATTATGCATGCCTCTTTTATGCCAGCAATTGGAGTAGGGCAGGCGTGTTCTACATTAGTAGGAAAATATTTGGGAGAAAAAAATCCTTTAAAAGCTGAAGCTTCAATATATGAAAGTCTTAGAGGATCGTTTATAATGATGGGTACTATGGGTGTATGTTTTATTTGTTTTTCTGAATATATAATTCCAATTTTCACTACTGATATAAGCGTTATTAATATAGCTGTTCCTGGATTACGATTTGTTGGCCTTATACAATTTATTGATGCAGTATGTTTTACCTTATGGTTTGCATTAACCGGAGCAGGAGATACAAAAGTTTTAGCATTTGTTGATATACTTTCTCATTGGCTGCTATTTATACCATTGGTATATATTCTAGGTATAACTTTAAATTTTGGTTATTGGGGAGCCTGGTTTGCATTTGCTTTACATTTAACATTTATAGCAGGTTATACCACTTGGAGACTTAAAAGTGGAAAATGGAAAGATATAAAACTTTAATTATATTTATCATCTAATGCTTCAAGTAGCTTGAAAACATCTTCTTTAGAATTATATACTTGAATAGAAATCCTGAAAAATTCCTTATCATTCCATTTAATAAAAGGAATTTGAATTTTATATTTTACATAAAATTCTATTTGATCTTGAATGATATCATTTGAATCCATTGGAATACTGCTCATTTGTCCAATAAAATCATCATTAGATATAGGTTCTTTTTTAAGTAGCTGATTGATTTCTTTTCTAGCCCATCTATTTATTTTTTTGCATTCCTTAGAGACCTGTTGCCAATTATTTTCATCTAAAAATTTAATTGTATCTGGTATAGTTAAATAGGATGATATATCATTTGTCCCTTGCCATTGCATATAATCTAAAAATTGAGAATGACTAGGAGTATCTGATTCGTAACCCCAGCTAACTACAAGTGGTTCCATGATTTCTTGAAATTCTTTTTTGACATATAAAAATGCAGTTCCTTTTGGAGAGCACATCCATTTATGGCAAGCACCTGTGTATATATCAGGATCTAATTTTTTAATATCAAGATCAATATGCCCTGGAACATGTGCGCCATCAATAATACATAAAATATTTTTCTCTTTTGCAATTTTACAAATTTCTTTTGCTGGAAAAATCAGACCTGTTGAACTTGTTATATGACTAAAAAAAATAACTTTTGTTTTTTCTGTGATACCACCTTTAAATGATTTAATAAAATCATTTTTTGATAATAATGGAATAGAAATTGATTGCCTGATACATTTAGCTCCAGTTTTTTTACATATGAAATTCCAAGTTTTATCTAAAGCACCATATTCATGGTTTGTTGTTAAAATCTCATCATCTTTCTTAAGTGGTAAACTTCTAATCACTGTATTTAATGCAGTAGATGGATTAGGAAAAAAAACAATATCATCTTTATGACAATTAATATACTGAGCCAAATAATCTCTTGATATATCAAGTTGAGTAAATATATCTAATCCAAGATGCTTGGTTGGATTGTACTCTAATTTTTTCTGCCAACTTATTAAAGAATCAAATATAGGCTTTGGGGTTGCACCAAATGACCCATGATTTAAATGAATTATTTCAGGATCAAGCATAAATGATTTTTTAAGTTTTGAGAACATATGTATAATAATTTAGTGTTAATTTATTTATATTATATATAACAATAGCATAAATAATAAAATGAAAATTAAATTTTTTATATTAGTATCTTTTATTATTTCATCTCTTTATTCTGAGGATAGAATTTTCGAGATGAAAGATTATGTTGACAATGGAAGTATTGATGCTTTAATTGATAAACAAGATGATACTATTTATTTAGTTCAATTAGACATTAAAAATGATAGTCTGCTTAATCTAGTAAATTATACTATTCCAAATTTAGAATTGCATGGTGGTCCTGCTTCGTATCATAGATTATTAAATGATAATCATATACAAATATTACAAAACAGTCTATCAGAAGATTATTATAAAATTTTAGATGACAATTATTCTAATGATTTATCTCGTAATTACTGGTCTTTAACTCTTCAAGGTAATCAATATTATAGTACAGGTGGAGAAACAAATGATTCATGTATGTGTATAGATGGGTCAGATTGTATTGTAGTAGGTTATAATGATAGTTGGTATAACCCATTTGATTACTCTGGTGAAGCTTCTTGGAATTTTATTCCACCATATTTTGATGAGGTTACTGAGGCTAGAGTATATCTTACAGGAGTCCAATGTGATAGTTTTCCATTATCATCAGAAACAATATTATCTTTAAAAAATAACAATTGTGATTCTGGAAATTTTCAAGTGACATTAAGTGAAAATTATACTACTAACGGTCCTTATGTTTTAACTGGAGATATTCTTAATGATATTTGGTGTCAAGGAGCTCTTCAACCTTTAGTTCAATCTGAAGATAATTATAATGTAGATTGGATAAGGATTGAATTGTATTATTCTTGTAATAATCCTGACACTCCAACTCAATTTTCTGCCTCAGATCAAAGTTCATGTGATTATGTCGAAATATCTTGGGATGCTATTGACCAAGCTGAAAGTTATCTATTGTATAGAGATAATCAACTAATAGCTAATCTTGATTCTGAACAAACTAGTTTTTTTGATTATAATGCTGAAGAAGAATTTGAATATACATACTGTATTAAATCACAAAATATGTGTGGAGAATCTGATGCTTCATGTAATTATGGAAGTTTAAAGCCAAATGCAGATGTAATAGATAATATATATGTTTCAAATCAGTTTACTGAATATATAGAAATCTCCTGGGATAGTGTACAAGATGTAAATTTTTATAATCTATTTAGAGATAGTTTTTTATTAAATGTTGTTCCAGCTGGAAGTGAATTGGTTTATGTCGATCAATTTGTAGATCAAAATATTAGCTATGAATATTGTATTGAAGCAAACAATGAATGTGGAGCATCTAGCTGGACGTGTGATCTTGGTCAGTTAGCAATAGCAGATCAAGGTGATATTAATATTGATGGATCAATAGATGTTTTAGATATTGTTTTAGTTGTTAATTATATATTAGAGCTTCAAGAATTTGATGAAGTTCAATTGCTCTTATCTGATTTAAATAATGACCAGTTAATTAATATCCTTGATATTGTATTACTTGCAAATTTTATATTAGGTTAATATAAAATTTGATTACCATTAAAAATTTCACAGCTTCTAATAAAGAATTTAAAGAACT
>MDSW01115232.1_pt1 | contig 14683 bp, 13 predicted proteins | sample 811171 | NCBI WGS metagenome assembly MDSW01 (sample SAMN05326641, study PRJNA326480) | marine metagenome | isolation source: seawater | place: Atlantic Ocean: North West | collected 2012 | reverse complement strand
TACACTGGTCCCCATACGACCGCGTTGGCGTGGTGAACGCCGATCCTTAAGGACTTTTGCCGTGGTTTCTCTCCTCCCACCCCTCGGTTTCAATCCCCGGCCTCGACGCCTTTCAACTCCGCTTCTGACGCCTTTGAACTCCACCCCGATGTTCGCTCGTATGGAACGACCCTCAGCGCGACGACGGCGGCGACGTCGAGGAGGAGGAGCGCGCGCTGACGCTCGCGGTGCCGCCCGGGTGCGAGAACGGCCGGCGGTTCGTGTTCGAGGGCGAGGGGAACCAGCGACCGGGGATGGAGCCCGGGCCGGTGGTGTACGTCGCCGCCGCGCTGAAGCATCCGATCTTCACGCGGACCGGGGATCATCTGGTGTACGCGGCGAAGATACCGCTGATCGACTCGCTGTGCGGCGCGACGCTCAGGATACCGACGCTGGACGGACGGCATTTATCGCTCCCGGTGACGGAGATCGTGAACACGGGAGACAGGAAGATCGTCAAGGGCGAGGGGATGCCGCGCGCGGACGGGCAGGGCAAGGGGGACCTCGTGATCGTCTTCGACGTCTTGTTTCCGCGGACGTTGACGCCGGCGCAAAAGGCGCTGATGCGCGCGTCGTTTTTCTTCCCGGGGAAGAACCCGCCGGCGACGGCGCACGCGGCGCAGGTGGCGTTCTTGAACGCGGCGAACCACGGCACGCACGGGTGGACGCTCGGGTACTCGAAGTGATGGCGACGATGTCGTAAGAGAAGAACGCCTTTCGTTCGTAAAATCGCGTCGCGTCGTTTCGTCCGTCCCGTCACGCGCGTAAAAAATCAAATCAATTCGTGCCATCCTCCTCGAGCGCCTTCCTCACGCCGTCGCCGTCGCGCTCGACCTCGCCTTGCCCTTCTTCCCGCCGCCGTTGCTCAGGTCCTCGAGCGCGCGCCGCTTCGCCTTCTTCGTCCCCTTCGCCCCCGCGCCGGCGTCGTCGTCTCCCGCGGAGGACGCCCCCGCCGCGGTCGCACAGCTGTGCGTCGTCCTCTTCAACGACGACACCGGGTATCTCTTCGTCCCGACGTCGATGCGATCGATCCCTCGCGCGGTGAACCACTGCGATCCGTACCATATCAGAAACTGGTGGTTCTTCGGAACGTCCTCGGTGACGACGAACTGCCGCCCGACGAGGCCGACCTCTCTCGTCGCGCCGAAGAAGAAGTCCGTGTGCCGCATGTTCATCCGCTCGTTCGGACCGGGGCACGACATGAACTGCAGCTGAGACCCGGTCTTGTGCGTCGTCGGGTCGATCACGCCGCCGTTCGAGCGGAACGCCATCGCGTAGTCGCCGCCCTCTTTGTTCTCCGTGTCGCGCCATCGCTTCCGCGTGCCCCAGAAGACGGCCCTGTAGCCCTTGGGGACGTCGAAGTTGGCGACGAGGACGCTGCCCGCGGTCGGATGCGGGACGACCCTGAACGCGCCGTCGCCCCTCTCCCTGTGGTGCGCGCAGAACGGAAGCGCGCAGCTCGGGTCCTTGCGCTTCGCGCACGGCCTCCCGCTCTTCCTGCGGCGCGAGATGCGGGGGGGGAGAGAGAGAGAGGAGCGTCGGGGATCGGCCGGGACGACCGACGGCGACGGCGACGCGACGCGACGCGACGTTTCAAAACTACGCGCGGTTTGAGAGGACGCGACGACGACGCGAGATGCGAGTGGACGCGCGAGATCGATCGCGCGAGGACGCCTGCGCGGACGCACGTGGACGCGCTGCAGTACTCGTCCGGGAGGTCGTTCTGCCGTCCTCCGAGGCGCGTCTTCGGGCACGGGTGGCACGGGCCCGCGGGCTCGAGTCGCTCGGTCATCGCGCTCTCGCGCGCGGTCGATGTGCGGCGGCGGGCGGCGTCGCGGACGAACGACGACTCTCAGGGCCATTCCATACAAAAATAGTTCACCGGTCAGTTGAAAGGGAGAGCGATCAAATGTTGAAACCGAGCGGTGGGTGAAAAACGTTTGTAGAGAACGCACCGCATCAGCGCGACAGGAACGTGTTTTCCCACTTCTGAGTGAAAAAACTACACTACGACGCGGCCGCCACTACGACGCGCGCGAGCCGGGCGGCGGGCGGCGAGCGGGGATCGAGAGCGTCGCGCGATGTCGCGCCTCGCCGCGGCGGCGACCGCGCTCGCGCGACGCCTCGCGTCGACGTCCGACGCGCTGAGCCATCTCGGCTGGGTCCGCGCGGCGTCGACCGCGCGCGGAGGAGGAGGCGGGGGCGACGACGACGACGACGACGACGGGTCGCTGTTCCGCGTCGTCGACGACCCGGACGGGATCGCGAAGGAGACGCCGCCGCGCGGCGCGAACGCGAAGGCCGGTGGCGTCGTCACGTCCGCGATGAAGTGGCCGCTGCGACCGGAGGTGCTCGCGAACGTGGCGAAGTCGGCGGGCTTCAGCGCGGATCACTTCGCCGCCGCGCGCGCGAAGGCGGCGAATCCGACCGCGGACGCGGACGAGAACGACATGGACGACGAGGAGCTGGAGATTCTGGCGATGTTGCGCGCGGACGAGGCGAGGGAGAAGAAGGCGACGGAGGACGATATCGAGCGCGCGAAGGAGACGCGCAGGAGGTCGTCGGACGGGGGGTTCATCGACGCGCCGCCGCCGCCGCCGCGGACGACGACGACGACGACGACGACGAAATCGAAATCGAAATCGAAATCGAAATCGAAACCCGGGCTCACGCTCGCCGCGATGCGACGCCTCCCGAAAGAAGACCTCGAGCGCGCGATCGAGATCGCCGGGCTGGGACTCGGCGGCGGTCGGAGGACGCGCGCGGCGATGATCGACGACTTGTTCGAGCGCTTCGAGAGCGCCGAGGCGGCGACCGCGAAGAAGTATCTGGAGGACGCGGTCGCGTCGACGAGAGAGGCGGCGCGTCTGAAGCGCGCGGCGAAGACGAGAGCGACCGCGACGGCGACCGCGGCGGACGACGTCGACGACGACGAGGAGGAGGATGAAGAAGAGAACCTGGAAGAGCTTCGGGAGATGGCGGAAGCCGCGGGCGTGCCGTTCGACGAGGTCGATAAGATCGAACGCGACGGCGAGCTCTCCGAGGAGGACGAGAAAGCGCTCAACTACGTCCACGCGTTTCAACCCGGGGAGCTCGTGGACATCCTCCTGAGAGCGCGCGGCGTCGACGTCGTCCACATCCCGCTCGGGGAGCGGTGCAAGTGGACGGAGCACTTCATCATCGCGACGGCGAAGTCGCCCCGGCACATCCGGATGCTCGCCGGCGCGGCGCTCCACGCGGTGAAAAGCCGGACGAGGTGCGTCCCATACACTGGTTCCCATACGACCGCGTTGGCGTGGTGAACGCCGATCCTTAAGGACTTTTGCCGTGGTTTCTCTCCTCCCACCCCTAGGTTTCAATCCCCGCCCTCGACGCCTTTCAACTCCTTCTGACGCCTTTCAACTCCACCCCGACGTTCGCTCGTATGGAACGCACCTGAGATACGTCGCCGGGAACACGCTGCAGCCGACGATCGAGGGCGGGGACAAGAAGAACGGCGAGGGCGGGGACGATCACTGGATGACCGTGGACTGCGGCTCGTGCGCGGTGCACGTGTTCAGCGCCGAGGCGCGCGCGCACTACGACCTCGAAGGGTTGTGGGCGAAGGGGGTGGAGCTCGAGAAGCGCAACAACCCGGACGAGGTCTTGACCATCGACACGATCACGACGCACGGCGGGCGGGGGAACGCGGCGTTCAGGGGCGTCGCCGCCGCGCGCGCGGACGACGAAGACGTGGACGACGACGACGACGTGGACGACGACGACGACGTGGACGACGACGACGACGACGACGACGACGACGCGAGCGAAGATAGACTAGACATCGACTTAGAGCACAGCGGCGGATTGGAAGAGTACGAGGACGAGTACGTCGAGCCGCCGTCGTACGCGCTAGGGAGCCTGACGGAGCTGACGCAGAAGAAGGCGGGTATGAAGACGCGCGGGGGGAAGAAGGAGAAGAAGGAGAAGGCGCGAGTTGCGTTCGGGGACGCGAGTAAGAGGATCGAGCTCGACGACTAGGACGCGGCGGCGGCGGCGGCGGCGGCGGCGGCGCAGGCTTTAGGATAGAATTTTTTTATCTTTACTGGAGTTGGCTCCTCCGAGAACGGCGGCGCAGTCTTCCCGCGCGCGGCGCGATGACGCGTCTCGCCGCCGCCGTCGCCGCGCTCGCGTTCTCGTGGACGATCGTCATCGCGGCCGGCGCCGTCGCGGCGCCGACGCCGACGCCCTCGTCTTCGCTCGATCTCGCGGAGGTGTGAACCTCGCGCGCGCGCGCGCCCGCGACAGCCCCTCCCCGACCACGACGACGACAGGACGACTCACCCGCGAAAGGTCGCGCTCTCCCCGTCCCCGCCGCAGGACCCGGACGACACCCCGTACGTCTTCCTCCGCGCGGCGACGATCGACTCGCGCGACGGCGAGGAGCACCCGCCGCGTCGCGACGACGTCCGCCGTCGACGGCTCGGCGTCGTCGACGCGACCCCGCTCCCCTCGAGCGCTTCTCCTCCGCCCTTGCCCTTCGACCCTCGTCCCCCGCCGCGGTGGTGGCGCCGCGCGGACGGCGCGCGGCAGCACGTCTTCCGCCTCGCCTCCGTCGCCGCGCGCGCGAAGCTCGAGGACGCGCTCGGCGACGACGGAGAGATCGCAGGGTACGTCCCCTCCAGCGCGTATCTCGTCGTCGCGTCCCCGGAGGCGGCGAGGCGCGCGAACGACTTGGAGGAGACGACGTGGAGTGGCGTCCTGAGACCGTCGCACGTCGTGGCGCCGGAGCTCTGGAGAGCCCTGGTCGATGACGCGGACAGGACGAGGTTGGCGCGCGTCTGGGGTGGCCCTAGTGACGAGGTCCACGTGAAGTCGTGGACATGGAAAGTGAACCTGCCGCCGGTGAGGGACGTGGACGCGCGCGCCGCCGCGGAGGATCTCCGAGCGACGTTGATGTCACGATTCAAAAAAACCGGAAGCGACAACCCGTTTTGGTTTAAGGTTGGAACACTGCCCGACAGCCTCGGTGAGGTGCACCACGCTGAAGATATCGAGCGGCGAGCGATATCGAGCGACTACGAGCGCCGCGACGGCATCAGCGTCAAAGTCGTCCAATTCGAATATCTCGACGACGACTACTACGAGGACTGGATCCCCCGCGTGTTAGCCGCGCTGTCTGAGAGGCCGTACGTGCACTGGATCGAAAACGTGCCGACGATGAAGGCCGCGAACATGCAGACGTCTTCGGTCATCCAGACCGGCGCCGGGGACGACGGCGGCGAGAGTCGATCGCCGCGCGACGCCGCGGGGGCGAGCGGCGGCGCGGGGCGGCCGGTGTGGGACGCCGGGCTCACCGGCCGCGGGCAGCTCGTCGGCGTCGGCGACAGCGGCTTGGACGTCGACTCGTGTTGGCTGCGAGATCGCGACGGGAACGCCCCCGGGAGCGCGCATCGGAAGATCCAGGCGTATCTCAGCGAGTACGGCGACGACGTCGACGGGAACGGGCACGGGACGCACGTCGTCGCGAGCATATGCGGCGACGCGGACGCGGAGGTGGACGAGAACGAAGAGAACGAAGAGAACGAAGAGAACGACGCGAGGCGGCCGTCCGATTTCGACGGCATGGCGAAGCACGCGCGCGTCGTGTTCACGGACATCGGCGTCGGCGACGGGGACATCTTATACCTCCCGACGTCCATGGAGATCTACTACTCGCTCGCGTACGATAACGGCGCGCGCGTGCACAGCGACAGCTGGGGCAACGACGCGCCGCTGTACGACGGCCTCGCGCGCGAGGTGGACGACTACGCGTGGGGGCGGCGGGATTTTCTCCCCGTCTTCGCCGCCGGGAACTTTGGCGGGCACAACGGTGAGACCCTTCCCGTACACGTACGACCCCGCGCGCGCGTTGAATGTTGATCCTCAAGGAGGCCGACCTTACCTTACCTTCTTCATCCCCACTCTCCCCGCGTCTGTCTCTTTTACGTTCCAGGCGTCGTCTCCACGGTGACGTCGCCGTCGACGTGCAAGAACGGGATCAGCGTCGGCGCTTCGTTAGGGTGGGACGGACCGACGCCCGCGCCGAGCGCCGTCGGCGATAGTTACGACATGCGAGTGACCGTCCGCGCCCCGGGCGCGGCCGCCGCCGCCGACGACGAGGACGACGACGCCGAGACCTTTCGCGTGTACGCCGCGTCCGCGTCCATGGGACCCGGCGCGTTCCCGACCGACGCGCCGCTCCCGCTCTCGATCGTCGTCGCGGCTCCCGAAGACGCGTGCGCGCCGCTGACGAACGCCGCCGACGTCGCCGGCGCGGTCGCGTTGATCGCCCGCGGCGGGTGTCTCTTCACCGCCAAGATTGCGAACGCGCGATCCGCGGGCGCCGCCGTCGCCGTCGTCTCCAACGACGACGTCACCGGGTTCTTTAAGATGGGCGCGCGGTACGACGCCGACGCCGACGCCGCGGACGCGGCGAGCGACGAAGAAGACGGAGACGGAGACGAAGACGGAGACGGCGACGGCGACGGAGATCCGAACGCGATTCCGTCCGGGTCGATCCCGCTGAGCTCCGCGGTGAGGCTGCGCGCGGCGACGCGCGCCGGGGACGTCTTCGCGACGTTCGCGCGCGCGGAAGTCAGCGAGAGGCGGGTCGACCACGTCGCCGGGTTTAGTTCGTTCGGCCCGACGGAGGACGGCAGGGTGAAGCCGGATATCGTCGCCCCGGGGGAGATAACGTCCGCTTCCGGGCCGTTTCTTCGGTTCAACGCGGTCCCGACGATCGTCGGCGGCGACGCCGACGCCGACGAAACACGAAAATCAGAGACGCTCGACGCGTACGCTCGATGCGCCGTCGTGCAAATCGCGGGCACGTCCATGGCGACGCCGATCGTCGCTGGCGCGGCGATCCTCGCGCGGCAGTACTTCGCCGACGGCTTCTACCCCTCCGGCGTCGCGAACGCCTCCGACGGGTTCGCTCCGTCGAGCGCGCTCCTCAAGGCGACGCTCATCAACGGCGCCGCGCCGATGTCGGGGTTCACGTCCGCCGGCGTCCCCTTAGGCGCGTTCTGCACACTGGTTACCATACGACCGCGTTGGCGTGGTGAACGCCGATCCTTAAGGACTTTTCCCGTCCTTTCTCTCCGCCCACCCCTCGGTTTCAATCCCCGGCCTCGACGCCTTTCAACTCCAACTGACGCCTATGAACTCCACCCCGACGTTCGCTCGTATGGAACGACCCTCAGAGCCGCCGCCGTCGGTCAGGCAAGGGCACGGCCGCGCGCACGTCGGGCGGAGCCTGCCCACGGGGCCGTTCCTCGACGGCGACGGCCGCGATCGGATGTTCGCCGTGGACGACGCGACGTTGGCGACCGGAGAGGCGCACGCGTGGTGTCTGAGCGTCGTGCCTCGCGCGGAGGAGGAAGCGCCGGACGACGACGCGTCCTTCTCGGAGCTGCGCGTCACGTTGGCGTGGACGGACCCTCCCGCGGCGCTTCCTTCCGCCGGGCCAACGCTCGTGAACGACCTCGACCTCGAGGTCGAGCGCGTCGTCGTCGACGTGGACGTCGGTCGACACGCGGCGGGCTTCGATTGGGCGAGAGGCGGCGGCGGATTCGGAGAGGGCGCGCCGCGCGACGGGAGAAACAACGTCGAAAAGGTGGCGACGCGCGTTCGATCGCCCGCGACGTACGTCGTGCGCGTGATCGGGCACGCGGTGCGGTGGACGCCCGCGGACGCGCCGAGGGGGCAGCCGTACGCGTTCGTCGCGACCGCGCCGGGGTTGCGAGTCGTCGCGTGCCCCCCGGGCGCGGGCGGCGGCGGCGGCGCGGCGGCGGCGACCGCGACGGACTCCGATCCGGCCGCGAGGGACGCGCCGGCGCCGCGGCCGCCGTGCCGTTGGTGGGAATATCTCGATCCGCAGTGTTGGTGAGACGATCGCGACGCGCGGAGGGGGCGGGGACGACGACGGAGGGCGGGACGACGACGGACGACGCGGCAGTGAGCAAATAGTCAGAAAAATGCGACGATTCGAGCACCGATAAAGTGAAAAGCGGCGCGACGTGCGTCACGCCAGTCGACGCGAAATAGACCGTCGTTTCTGAGTTCGACAGTATGATGACAGGGACGATCAGATCGCGGCCACGTTTCCGCACCACAAAAAACGTGGGCGCGCCCCGGCCCGGCCGCCATCCTATCGCGCGCGCGAGAGCGAACGCGAGGGCATCGAGATCTCGCATCGCTCGAACGCGATGGCGTCATTCGCCGCACCCGCGCTCGCGGCGCGGTCCGGCGCGTTCGCGCGTCCCGACGCCGTCCGCGCGCGCGGCGCCGCCGCGGCGCGGATCTCGCGCGGTTTCGTCGCGGCTCCTGGAAAGTCCAACAAGCAAACGAGCATGCGTCGACGCGTCGCGCCGACGACGCGCGCGGCCGCGTCCGGCGACGGCGAGCGCGACGACCAGCCCGATAACTGGGAGCTCAAGTACCTGTACGACGGCGGATGCACCGTGTGCAACTCGCTCGTGAAGCTCCTCAAGTCCAAGCGCGGACACGAGAAGATCTGGTTCGAAGACATCGCCGCGCCCACGTTCGCGCCCGATAAAAACGAGGGCATAACCTTCGAAGAGGCGATGGCGACGATACACGTCATCAAGAGCAAAGACAACTCGATCCTGACCGGCATGGACGCGCTCACCTCGCTGTACGACATCACCGGCATGGGGTGGCTGTTCAAACTCGCGAAGCTCCCCGTGCTCTCCACGGCGGCGAACGTCGCGTACAAGATGGTGTCGAAGAACCGGCAGTCCATGGGCTCCGCCGCGGACGGCTTGCTCGCGCTCGGGCGGATCAACATGGAGGAGAAGGGCGAGGGGAGCTGCACGGACTTGGAGGGGGAGTGTCGGGAGAAGCCGCCGCCGGTGGACGAGGCTGCGGACGCGGCGGCGAAAGCGGCGGAGGAGCGACGGGCGAAGATCGCCGCGGAGAACGCCAAAAACGCCGCCGCCGCGACAGCTGGCGCCGCCGCGTCCGCCAACCCCGTGGCCAAGACTGGGCAGGGCGGGTTGGAGACCGCGGCGCAGACGCCCGCGGCGCCGACGTCCGGGTCGCTGTCCGACCGTCGCAACATCCTCGGGGTGTACGACTCGCGCGTGTCTCGATCGGACAAGCGCGCCATCCGAGCCGCGCCGGTGGACACGGAAACCGGGCGACTCATCGACGAGCTCATCACCGTCCCGCTCGAGGACTCGCAGCTGTCCACGATCGCGGCGGCGATGACGTCCATCATCAAACACTTCGGGTGGCAAGGGAACGTCGGGATCGGCCTCCCCGGACGCGAGATCGAGATGGATCAGAACGTCAACGAGACGTTCGACGCGTCGGATTTCGACAGCGTCGACGGGACGTTCGACGAGCCGCCGTCGCCGGTGTTCAACGAGAAGAAGAAGGCGACGAAGACGGCGAGCGGCGCCGGCGCGAACGCGCGGCTCGCCGACGCGATCGCGTCGACGAACGCGGAGGTCTCCGGCTCCAGGCAATCGCGCCTGGAGATCGAGACGTACCTGCGCAACGCGACGGGAAGGGACGTCGTCGTCATGTCCGGCCCCGAGGCGACGGGATTCGGCGAGATGCGGTACGGTCCCGCCGGCGCGGGCGACGGCACGACGGTGTGCGTCACGCTCGGTAAATCCATCGGGGTGTCGCTCTTCGACGGCGGCATCCTCGCGCACAACCCCGCGGACGTGGAGAAGCAGATATCGACGTGGAACCGCGGCAGATGGCGCGACAGCGCGCTCCCGCGGCCGCCGGGGGAGATGGAGGGAGACGCGGTGGCGACGGACGAAGACTGGGCGCGGTGGGCCGAACGCGTGCAGCACTACCTGTCGAGGATCGAGGCCGTCGCGCAGCCGGACCGGTTCATCATCTGCGGCCGCGCGAGCGTGTCGTTCGAGAAGTGGGTGCCGATGATGAAGCCGCTGCCGGGGGCGACGCCGGTGCTGCAGGCGCAGCAGGGGCTCACCGCCGCCGTCGAGGGCGCCGCCGTCGGCGCGTCTGAGATTTTGACGCTCCGAAGGGACACCGCGCGCGTGCGCGCCGCGATCGGGCACCAGAAGGGGCTCTCGCCGCAGAAGTTGACGGACGAGCAGGTCGGGGCTGTGTTCGACGAGTTCGACGAGGACGGCTCCGGGACGCTCACGATCGAGGAGCTGAACAACGCGATCGGACGCCTCAACATCAAGCTCACCGACGTCGAGCTGAAGGAGCTCTTCGTCGAGATGGACAGCGAGGTGACCGGGGACATCCGCCGCAACGAGTTCGTGGGGTGGTGGAGGGACAGCATCGGAAGCAGCAGCGTGGAGATCATCCACACGATGGAGGAGTTCAATCAAGTCCTGGACGACGCGGACGGCACGGATCAGATGACCGTGCTCATGGTGGGCGTGACGTATTGCAAGCCGTGCAAGGCGTTCACGAAAAAGTACGCCGACTTCGCCGAGCGGTTCTCGGCGGCGCGGTTCATCAAAGTGTACGGGAACGAGAACAAGGACATGACCATCTTGTGTCGCGACGAGCTCAAGGTGAAGTCCACGCCGACGTTTTATTTCTTCCGGAACAAGGACCAGGTGCACATGCACACGGGCGCCAACGCGGGCAAGTTTGAGAAGAACATCCTGGAGAACGTGAGAGAGGGAGAGCCGGGGTACGGGTCCGCGCGTCTGTTCGAAGACCCGGTGGAGAAGGAGGGGGAGAAGAAGCCGGCGCCGGCGAGATAGGCCGACACCGTGCGCGCGACGAGACGCGATGCGACGTGAGAGCACGACGTGAGAGCACGACGAGCTAGCGAGCGACGTGTTACGAGAGAACGACAATTTTTCACGAGTCCTTACTGCGACCTCCCTCTCGTCGTAGCGTCGTCTCCGAGGATCGATCGACCGCACTTCGTCGACGCGCGGCGCCGCGCGCGCCGCGATGCCGTTCAACCCGCACGCGATGGGCGTGCACAACGTCCTGAAGTGGCTCTCCCCGCTCGTGCGGCCGATGCTGAACGCGCCGAGCGCGCGGCGGCTCGAGAGCGCGGTGAACATCGCGGACCTGCGACTCGCGGCGCGGCAGAGAGCGCATCGGATGGTGTTCGATTACCTCGACGCCGGCGCGGACGACGAGATCACGCTGCGACGGAACAAGGACGCGTACAGCTCCCTGGAGCTCCACCCTCGAGTCCTCGCCGGCCTCAAGCCGCCGCTCGACCTGAGCGCGCGGTTCATGCGCTCGGAGTGCGCGCTCCCGTTCTTCGTGTCGCCGACGGCGGGAAGCAAGATGTTCCACGCCGACGGCGAGCAGGGCGTCGCGCGAGCCGCGGCGAAGCACGGCGTGATGTACTCCCTCTCCACCATGGGCACGTCCGCGCCCGCGGAGGTCGCGGCCGCGATCCCGCCGAAGCACCCGAAGCTCTTCCAGCTGTACGTCTGGAAAGACCGCGCGCTCGTCCGCGACATGCTCAGGCAGGCGATGGACAACGGGTTCGACGCGCTCGCGCTCACCGTCGACCTGACGTGGTACGGCAACCGCGAGCGAGACGTGCGCAACGGCTTCACGGTCCCGCCCGCGTACACGCTCAGACAGATCGCGGACGCGGTCCGCGCGCCCGCGTGGAGTTGGGACTTTCTCGCGAACGAGGAGTACGCGTACGCGGCGGTGAAACTCGCCGCCGAAGGCGCGTTCTATACACTGGTCCCCATACGACCGCGTTCGCGTGGTGAACGCCGATCCTTAAGGACTTTGCCCGGCGTTTCTCTCCGCGCACCCCTCGCTTTCAATACCCGCCCTCGACGCCTTTCAACGCCAACTGACGCCTTTGAACTCCACCCTGACGTTCGCTTGTATGGAACGACCCTAACGAAGGCCGCGAGCGCCGCCGCCGCGAGTCGCTCGCCGCGGGAAAAACGCACGACGAGGAGGCGTTTCCCATGGACCGACGCGCGCAGGTGGCGTTCATACGCGACGCGTTCGATCCGTCGTTCGACTGGGACGACGCGGAGTGGCTCGTGAACGAGTGGGGCGATCGAGGCCCGGTCGCGTTGAAAGGCGTGTTGACCCCGGAGGACGCGCGTTTGGCGGTGGAACGCGGGTTCGACGCGGTGTGGGTATCGAACCACGGCGGTCGGCAGCTCGAGACGTCCCCGGCGGCGATCGACGTCTTGCCGAACATCAGGGACGCTCTCGGGGGCGTCAGGAAGTGGGCGATCGCGAAGGACGCGGAGGAGGCGGCGCTGCGGCGCGGCGCGTCGATCGACGCGGCGGCGGCGGCGACGCGCGCCGCGCTGGACGAAGACGCCGACGACGGCTCGCCGCCGCTCGCGCTCGCGAAGAAGACCGGGCTCGCCGTGGAGCTCGTGGTCGACGGCGGCGTGCAGAGAGGCACGGACGTCCTGAAGGGCCTCGCGCTCGGCGCGGACGCGGTGGCGCTGGGGAAGCCGTATCTCTACGGGCTCGGCGCGGGCGGCGAGGCGGGGGTGGACAGGGCGTTTACCATCTTGCGCGACGAGCTCGAGCGCGCGTTCGGGCTGCTCGGGGTCGGGACGACCGCGGAGCTGAGGCGGAGGATCGGGCGCGGGGAGGGGTTGGTCAGGAGGCGGGGGGTGAGCGCGCGGGACTTTCCCGACCCGGGCGCGGCGGAGAGAGGTTGGGGGGGAGGGATCTTCTAGCTAGCTATTGGTTATAAGATAGCGAGTAGCTCAAGTCGTCGTGCGCTTTTTGACGAAGCCGCATTCATGTACTCCTTCACGCGCGCGCTCCACCCACACTCCCGCGCACTCCGCACGGCGCGCGGACGACGCGGACGCGATGTCGTCGTCGACCGTCGCGTCGCGCGCGATCCCCCGCGCGCGGACGCGATCCGTGGCGTGGCGCGCGCTCGTCCCCGGGTCCCGAGAATTCGCGGCGCCGTCGGCGCGAGCATCGCGTCGGACGTCCCGAGGAAGAGATCGCGCCGCCGCCGCGGGCGCGGCGGTCGCGTTCGTGAAGCCCAAGGGCGAGTGGCCGAGGGTCAACGTCGCGGGCGAGCGCTCGTGGAAGGGCATCCAGTTCGACGAGCTCTCGTTCGAGGTGAAGAAGTGCGAGGACGGCGCCGCGGCGACCGCGCTCGTGGACGAGTTCGTTCGAAGCGACGGACTCACCCCGGAGTTTCTCGAGACGTGCGTGGACCTGACCGTCCTCGCGCACAAGCAGAGACGCCCCGCGGAGGAGATCGCGATGCTCCAGGAGCTCGCGGTGTACCTCATGCGAGAACACAGGCGGAGGGCGTGCCCGCCGGAGGTGTTCTTCGCGGACGAGCTCCTGCGAACGTTCGACTCCGAGACGGTCGCCGCCGCGATGCGCGGCGACGAAGCCGCGTCCATTCGCGTGCGCAACGTCCGCGACGCGCTCGTCCGCGCGTTCGAGCACGGCGTCGCGGACGTCGACGACCCGGACGACGACGCGCCGGCGGTGCGGTTGAGCCAGTCCGTGTTCATGACGCACCTGGAGCGGACGCGGTTCCGTTGCGTCGAGGACGCGCGGAGGGAGAGGAGCGTCGCGATGGACGTCGTCGGCGCCGACGAGTTGGGCGCGTTCTATACACTGGTCCCCATACGACCGCGTTCGCGTGGTGAACGCCGATCCTTAAGGACTTTGCCCGTCGTTTCTCTCCGCCCGCCGCTCGCTTTCAATCCCCGCCCTCGGCGCCTTTCAACTCCACCTGACGCCTTTCAACTCCACCCCGACATCGCTTTGTGTGGAACGACCCTTAGAGGTGATGCGCGCGTACGAGCCCGCGGGGATAGACACGATGGAGGAGATCAGGATGAGCCGCGACGCGCTGTTGGAGGCGGCCTCGCGGGTGGAGACGCTCGCGAAGATGTTCAAGGAACACGTGTGGAAGGGCGGAGGGGCGAGCGAAAGATGAAAGAGGACGGACGGGGCGGACGCGTCGAAGTACTTTTGTTTGTTGACAACGTGCTAGAGTTACACCTCCTCGGAGCGCCGACGGCCGCCGGCGCGCGCTCGCCGAACGACCGATCGAATCGATCGAGAAGAATCGAATCGAATCGCGACCAGCGTCGGTCGCGTCCGTCACTGGCCTTGCGCGAGAAGCTTCCTCAGCGACTCCGCCTGGGCCGGTTTCAACCTCCCGCTCTCGATCGCCTCCTTCGCCCGCGCGACGATCTGCTCCGTCGTCGCGCGCTCTTTCGGTTGGCCCGTCTTCGCGTCGATCTGCGGCGGCCGCATCGACTTCTTCAGCTCCGCCAGCTCCGCCAGCTCCTCCGCGGCGGCTTCTTCGATGGACGCCGACTCCAACGCGTCTTCGTCCGCGCTCATGACGTTCTCCACGAGCGGCGCCACGGTCTCCGCGAGCTTCGCCATGCCCGCCTCGTCGTCCACCATGAGCGTCTGGCCCGTCTTCTTCTCGATCTCCGCGACCGCGGTCTTGAGCGCGGCGGAGAGCCCGTCGGTGTCTTCGAACCCGAAGCGCTCTCGGTGCTCGTCGACTTTCTCGAGGTACTGCTTGGCGGACTGCCCGGGCTTTCGCAGCGCCTCCGCGACGTCCGCCGCGAGCTCTTCGGGGGACTGGATCCCGAGCTGTCGTCGCGATGGGGCGCGCGGGGGGGAGGGGGGGGAAGGGGGGCGTCGG
>MDSW01012743.1_pt1 | contig 14683 bp, 13 predicted proteins | sample 811171 | NCBI WGS metagenome assembly MDSW01 (sample SAMN05326641, study PRJNA326480) | marine metagenome | isolation source: seawater | place: Atlantic Ocean: North West | collected 2012 | reverse complement strand
TTGGGGGTATGTACGAGGAATTCCTACTCAATGGCTACTTCGAACTGGCAGCCAAAGCCGAGGCTCAAGGCGCAGGTACGATGATTATTGGCCCAATTGGTTTGTCCATTCCTCAATCACAGATTTACGGGGCTATATCGGCTGCAGTAATCGTATTCGCATGGTGGGTTACTCTGACTGCGCTAATCAAGTGGACACCTGGCAAGTCTTTCACCACCGCAATGCTCGGTATTGCTACTGCTTGGATAGTTGTCGTGGCAGTACGCGGACTAAGTCACTTCGTACTAGTGGAAGCAGATTGGGATGTAGTATGGGCCAATCGAGTTCTATTGGTCGTCGGCCAGCAGATGACTGAGCAGATGACACAAGCACCCGGCTCACAATCTTGTATCGATGTAGCAAATTGCTACGGAATCAATCAGAACTGGCGCTTGTGGTGGATTCTGTACCCAACATTTGCAGTCATTGCTGCCGCTTACGGGACCAATCCCGAAAAGCCGGCTAGATTCTTGGTACCTTTCACATTGGTCACCTTCTCTCTGATGGTTATCGCGTGGGTTCCTGCTGAAATCAACTACTACAAGTCGGTTCCACTAATCAATCTCTCCAAGGCCTTACTGATTGGATATCTGGCCTATGGGGCCTCATTCTATTACTGCTCAATCTCGGAGGAGTACAAAGCCAATCGTTTGAGGCGCAATATTGCAATCGCTGCAGTGGCCACATTCTTCTTTGCAATCATGATCATGAATCCTCCTGAGTTAGTGAAGGATTTTGCAGCAACACTCGGCGGCACACCTGCTGTAGCCGGGAGCGATGAGATAACCTCTGGGGCAGTAGTCCCAAGCACCCTCGATAAGCTCGCTGGAGATGGTATTGAAGCCTCTCAATGGGGCGGGCTGTTTGTCAACCTCGTTGTGGCAACCGCCGGATGTGTACTAGGTTTCGGCATAGGAGTGGTTCTGGCATTCGGACGCCAGAGCAATCAGCCATTCTTCAGCGTACCATCAGTTGCTCTAATTGAGCTTGTTCGGTCTGGACCTCTAATTTGCTGGCTCTGGTTCGCCGTCTTCTTGATGCCTGACATCATGGATCCCTTCTACAATGCTGAAGACATTATCCGAATGCTTCTGATGTTCGGTATCTTCGGAGGGTGCTACATTGCAGAGGTCCTCAGAGGAGGACTTCAGGCAGTCGATTCCGGACAGAAGGAGGCTGCATTAGCCCTTGGCCTGTCGCCCTTCCAGACCAAGATGCAAGTCGAACTGCCAAATGCGGTTAGGACTACTCTACCTTCAATCGTCAGTGTTTTCATTGGACTATGGAAGGACACAACACTCCTGTTCATCATCAACATTCTCGACTTCTTCAAGCTGGCAAAGGATCTTCCTGCCACAGACTTGCGCTTCCTAGGTAACTTCCTAGAGCCACTATACGTCACCGCCCTTGTATTCTGGGTATTCGCATTCTACCTGTCTAGGATCTCGATGAGAATCGAGAAGAGTCTTGGACTGGTTAGAGAAGGAGGGGGAGAAGCAGCATGAGTGAAGAAGAGATGATTATTGAGACAAAGGGAGTGAAGGTGAACTTCGGTGACTTTTGGGCACTGAAGGGCATTGACATCAGCATTAGGAAAGGAGAGATTGTCGTAATCCTAGGGCCGTCGGGCTCAGGTAAATCGACATATATCCGGACCTTGAATAGACTTCAGCCACACAGTGGCGGTACAGTGGTAATAGATGGAATCACAATTGATGATGAGACCACAGTGGCTGACATGAAGTATGTCAGGGCAGAAGTCGGCTTTGTTTTCCAGCAGTTCAACCTCTTCCCTCACCTGACCATAATGGAGAACATCACCCTCGCTCCAATGAAGGTCAAGGGTATGCCAAAGAGACAGGCAGAAGACAAGGCAATGGAACTTCTAGAGAAGGTCGGAATTCCTGAGCAGGCCTACAAGTATCCGAGCGGACTTTCTGGTGGCCAGCAACAGAGAGTAGCCATTGCGCGTGCTCTAGCCATGGATCCGAAGATTATGCTATTCGACGAGCCTACTTCGGCTCTCGATCCTGAGATGATCAAGGAAGTTCTCGATGTAATGATCGATCTTGCAAAGGAAGATGTAACGATGATTGTGGTGACACACGAGATGGGCTTCGCAAAGGAGGTTGCAGATAGATGCATACTATTCGATGAGGGCGAATTGGTAGAGCAGAATACTCCCGAGGAGTTCTTCACTAATCCCAAGCACGATAGGACCAAGTTGTTCCTAGAGCAGATTCTCTAATCGGCATCTTGCCCTTGTGAACCGCCGTTACTCCTTTCAACCGTAGGTAAAGCGGAAATGACATGAGTTGTTTAGAAGACCTTCCTAACAACATTGACCCCAACTATGAATGCGCTTCGGAACTGTTGGCTACTGGGCCCATTTCTGCGCTGCTGATTTTAGTCATCGGCGTACCTCTGATTGGAATCGCAAAGAGACAACTCAGGAAGTTGTTTGACAAGACCGATTTCGATGAAGGACTTGAGAATTTCATGTTCCGCATTGCTGGAGTCGCTATGTGGGCCATCGTCATACTGACAGCCGCTAGCGAACTTGGAATCAATGTAGCTGGTATCGTTGCCGCCCTAGGAATATTCGGCCTAGCCGTGGCCTTCGCTGCTCAAGATACGATGGAGAACGTAATCGCTGGTATTTTCATCATTATCGATAGGCCGTTCCGAGAGGGTGAGCGAATACTGCTACCCAAGAAACTGGGGGGAATATACAGCAGTTGGGGAGATGTCATTGAAATTGGTCTACGCACAACTCATGTACGTTCTACCGATGGAGTCTTGCTAACTATTCCAAACAAGCTGCTGACCAAGGATGCAGTAGCCAACTTCAGTCATAGTGAGCTTAGAGTCAGAATCCGACTAGGGCTCACGGCTACATGGGACAATGTCACAAAGGCGGAGGAGATTGTAACTGAAATCGCAAACAACCATCCCGAAATAAGCCAGAAGCCGAAACCCCCTGGAGTTGTTCTCAGAGATTTTGGCGACCAAGAGGTCATCATGGAGATTCGCTACTATGTCGACAACGCGCGCAAGATGAGATCCTCGAAGTCATCCTTCGTAACTGAGATTCTCAGGAAATTCGAGGAGCATAAGGTCACCCTTGCTTTCCCTGTAAGAGTCAACATGAACAGTGATGTTGATTTGGAAGAACTCGGATTCTAGTAGTCAATCCAGTGGGCTACGCCGTCGTGTATTGTTCGACGGAATGTGAGCAGAGTCAACTCAGGCCCATTCAAGGCCACAGTCACCTTCGCACCTCTGGTGAAATGAGTTTCATCCCAACCATCACCGACGATGTAGCCACGATGCATGTCACTAGTAATCACAGTCGGCTCACCAGTCCACTCCCAGTATGAACCATCATCCAAACGCTCACTCCTAGGCAAGTCTCTAGCCGCGAACAGATATCGTGAGCCCAATTCATCTGCTGGGAATCGAGTACCCTCTATATCGACAACATGCCTGAACCATGCACCCTGTCCTAGGAATGTAGAGAATAAACATCCAGAAGAGCGCTGAATTACATCAATTGCATCGGAATCCGAACCCCTCTCTAGCCGATAGCGAGAGGGCTGGTATTGGTGCGTGTTCGCGATGATTAGGTCGTTGAGGGCTGGATCAGAGAGAATCTTCTTCCCACTAGTAGTAATTATCTCGGCCTGCAGTCTAGGCAGAATATTGACAATGGCTTCACCATTAAGTGCCACTCTGACATCCTTTCCAAAGCTCTCCGGGTCACTTCCCATGTAGAATCCATATGATCCATCCTCGTCATCATCCTGAGGATGACTGTTCACACCCATCACTGGGATATCGCTACCAATCGAATGTGCAATCGATGTAAGAGTCCCATCCCCGCCGAGAATGATTGCAAGGTCCCTATCAGCAAAGTCGTCACTGGTGACTGTCTCTCTAACCTTGTACTCGACTTTGACTTCTCCTTCACTGGATAATTGGTCCAATTCTGACTTGACCTCTAGCAATGACTCGTCATGCACCTCTTCGAAATTCTTCTTGAAGACGACGAGGACCTTCTTGGCAGACATGCTTACCCTCCAGCATGCGGCGCTAGTGCTTGCCCCATATAGGGACGACGCAATGTAGAACTGTGTGTCTTATGACGGCTGAGCGTGAAACTCATGACTCATGTACAATCCCGACAGAGTATGAGAGCCACCGTACTGACCTCACTGCTATTGCTCAGTACAGCGTTTTCAGGATGTCTCAGCGTGCCAGTGGAGGAGTGTGAAGGAATTGATTGCTTCCCTCTAGACTCAGATGCCCTTTCTGAAATTCTAGCAGCCCCCAATGCCTTTGATGTAGTTACTCTGGCTGCCACCAATGACAAACTTAGGATTACCACTACTACGACATATGAAGACAATGGTCAGTTCGCCGAGGTTCGTTGGGATGTGGCCAAGGACGACACCTCGGAGCTGCGTTCGATTGCTATGAGGATGACTATAGGTACTACGACCATCGATAACGAAGTGATAGAGGGACAGTCCTCGACTAATATCAGAACCGGAGGAGATTGGTTCGAAGGAAGAGATGAGGTGCCCGAATACAATGATCCGTTTATCGAACTAGCACAACTTGCTACGGACCAGCCCAATGGTCTGTGGCCTCCTTTCGCATTCGATACATCTGCTGTGGCAGATCTGACTTGGACTATCTCTGGAGATCCATCATCAACACAGCAGATAGCATCAGCCAGTAACGATACGCATACTATCATCATCGAACTAATGGGAACCCCTCCAAAAGTTACTGGAATCGAGACCTACTCGGGGGATGAAAATACATTCATACTAACTGTTGCAATCGGCAACTCGGTATCGATTGATTTGCAGGACGATTTACCTCGTATTCCTGTTGGATTTAGTATTGATGACCAACCAATTATAGTCGGAGACTCCACAGTCTGGTATGGAGAAATCCCCCTGGAAATGTCGACAGAAATAGATCCCTCTCAGTTAGAGTTCCATGGCCTGGTGTCCGAAAATGGAACCACATCTTCAGTTGCTATGATGACTGTAAATCAAGAATCCTCCAATATGACTCTCGATGATGGTACATGGTGGGAATTTAATTGGATAGACTTCCCAATGCCTGGGTATTTCTCAGCCGGCGACTTGTTCCAAATCAAGACCAACTCAACTGGGGAGATTTATGTCGCTATCTTTGATTCCTGGGCCCAGCAGTGGTCCGGCGGCCCTTTGGCTGAATGAATGCATGAGTATCTTCAAACACTCCTGTCATGACGCTAAGCCATGGGAGGAAGCAGACATCCTCTGATGAGACTCCTAGAACATCTCAAAGAGCACAGGACTACTGTACTAATCGCTTCATTTTGTTCAATCATCAACAAGGTGTGGGACCTAGCTCCTCCTGTACTCATTGGAATGGCTATCGATGTGGTTGCGGCGCAAGAAGACTCATTTCTAGCTCAGTTTGGATACACTGATGTTTATCAGCAATTGTACATCCTTACTGCAATAACCGTAGTGATATGGGTTCTAGAGTCCCTGTTCCAGTACCTCTACGCCGTGTTATGGAGGAATCTAGCCCAGACTGCTCAGCATGAACTTAGAATGTCTGCTTATTCACACATCCAAGATCTCGAGATGCAATGGTTCTCTGAGCAGCCAACTGGTAGTCTGATGGCGATAATGAATGACGATGTGAATCAACTCGAACGGTTTCTTGACCAGGGTGCAACAGATTTGCTACATGTCGCGACCACGATTATTGTCGTGGGCGCAATAATGGTCTCTGTTGCCCACGAGGTCGCCTTACTGGCAATTCTACCTGTTCCAATTATCGTTACTGGATCGTTCATCTACCAGCGTAGGATTGGAGTCAGGTATAGCAAGGTCAGAGGAAAGGTTGCCGATCTAAACTCCCTACTGAACAACAACCTACACGGAATTACGACAATTAAGTCGTTTACTGCAGAGAAGCGCGAAGTTGACAGGGTCGAGGAAGCTTCAACTTCCTACAGGGAAGCCAACAGAGAGGCAATCCGCCTCTCTGCATCCTTCGTTCCAATAATCAGAATGGCTATTCTATTCGCTTTTACGGCCAACATGCTCGTTGGAGGTTGGTTCGCCCTAGAAGGTAAAATCAGTCTCGGAGCATACTCTGTCATCGTCTTCATCACCCAGAGATTGTTATGGCCACTCACGAGACTGGGGGAGACCTTTGATTTGTATCAGCGCGCAATGGCATCCACCTCCAGAGTCCTTGATCTACTAGATACTGAGATTGGCATAGTTGAAGGAGATACTAAGCTCGAGCAAGTCAAAGGAGAAATCAGCTTCAATGACTTGGGGTTCTCCTATCCAGATAGGGAAACTGTGCTGGAGGGAGTTAACCTGACGATTCCCGCTGGAGAAACTGTAGGTCTCGTTGGCTCTACAGGATCAGGCAAGACCACACTGGTCAGATTGCTACTTAGATTCCACGACCCCAATTCGGGATCAGTCTCTCTAGATGGTCACGATGTCAGGGATCTTACTCTAGAATCTCTAAGAGGGTCAGTTTCTCTAGTCAGTCAGACAACCACTCTATTTCCAGGAAGTGTTCGTGACAACATTCTGTATGGAAACCCTTCAGCTGATGACGAGGCAGTAGTGGAAGCCGCTAGAGTCGCAGAAGCACTTCCATTCATCGAGAGCCTCCCCCGGGGATGGGATACCGATATCGGAGAGGGCGGACATAGGCTTTCTGGAGGGCAACGCCAGAGGATTGCAATCGCTAGAGCCGTACTCAAGGACGCGCCCGTACTGGTGTTGGATGAGGCTACTAGTAATGTGGACAATGAGACGGAGGCTGCGTTGAAGCGTTCAATCGAGAAAATCTCTGTTGGCAGGACGACTCTAATCATCGCTCACCGACTTTCCACAGTCAGGAATGCAGACACTATTGCAGTTCTAGGAAATGGTTCAATTTCGGAGACAGGAACTCATGAGGAATTACTCAGTGGCAACGGACTATATCCCAGACTCTGGGCCGTCCAGACCGGAGAGGTCTCACAATGAGCGACGAGAGAGGTTTGCCCAGATTAACAGATTTAGCCAAAACTATCGGCTTTGAGGTAACTAAGTTTGAGGAAGGAAGTTGTATTGTTGAGTGTACAATTCGTGAAGACCACCTGAATATGGGAGGAGTGGCCCACGGAGGCATTCATGCAACACTGCTCGACTCAGCGATGGGTGGCACATTAGTTTCGACTCTCGCTAAAGAAGAGTGGTGCGCCACAGCACAAATCGATATCTCATACCTAAATGCAGCGGGTGTCGGCGAGAGACTAATCGCTTCAGGCGAGGTATCTCGTAGAGGAAGGCATCTGGCCCATTTGGAGGGTAAGTTGGTTACTTCTGAGGGAACCAAAATTGCAACCGCCAAGGGGACATGGGCCATCTGGGAGACAAGACCCAGTAGCCAGAATCGGTGAAGGTCTGCCGGGAACAGATTAATCCGCTACCTCATGTTCGCGATAAACATGGCAAGGTCCGACTCTGTCCTATTCTTCTTAGCCGGTTTCACTCAATTGCTAGTTGGCTCAGAGTTGGCCGCTATGGACCCCACTCTAGCAATCCTTGGTATGATCTTAGAAGTCACAGGAGGTAGTTCTGTATTAGTTGGAATTTACTTGCTGATTTTCGTTGCTAGACATCATAAGGAGTTCCAAGAATCTTACAATAAACTCGAGAAGGCTACAATGGCAAGGGGCGATTCTGGAAGGCTGAAGCGTGTAGATCCTCTACCAGTAAAAAGAAGAATGACCAATGTTGTAATTCCTGGTATTTTGGCATTCATTGCAGCCATGGCATGGCTGACCAACTAGTAGGTGAGACATGAGCAAGCCCAAGCAGGGTCTTGATGAAATGGTCGACCGTGTAATCGACAATCCTGCTTATGATATGTTTGGAGGATATCATATCTTCCTGAGGAGAGTAACTATCCCGATACTTCTAATTCTAGTTTTCATGATGGTGTACGATCTACTCTCGAAGGTCCTATCTGAAGATATGACATTAATCCTATCAGCATTAATCACTGGACTATCTGTGGGTCCCATTTTCGGCATAGAACGTTACTTCGCAGAAAGATGGTATGGGAAATGAGCCATTTCTCACTTCTTTGCCGCCGAATGGGTAAAGTGGGGATGCCTAAGTTGGAGGTACAATGAGCATACTAGATGACTTCGATATCTTTGAGCTACTTGGCTTCGGAGACGCAACTGGACTCGAATTACTATTCGCCGCTTCCGCGCTAGTAGGAGGCATACTATTCCTGCTCTGGTTTGCATTGATGATGATTGGTGGTGTTGCTGCAGATGTGTTCGAGGGCTTACTGGGGATGGAAGGAGTCGGTGATCTCGGTGCAGACGCTTCGTTCAAGGCACTCACCTTCCAAGGACTGATGGCTTTCCTAATGTTCTTCGGACTAGCCGGACTGTACACCCTGAAGTCTACCGAGACTTCCACTCTGGCAATTGGAATCGGAGGTATTGCAGGGTTCGCCTCCATGTGGGGCACTGGTAAGTTGTTCCAACTCTTTATCACTCTACAATCGGATGGAACAGTAGAGATTTCTGAGTCCATTGGTGCTACTGGTACAGTCTATCTCAGAATCCCGCATGATGGTGCAGGACAAGTACAAGTCAACTTCGGAGGAAGCTTGAGGACCATGAATGCAAAGTCTCACGACGATGCCGAAATAGGTAATGGCGAGTTCATCGAAGTTGTCGATACAATGGGCGATGTACTCATAGTAAAGAGAAAGTAATCACTCTCATTCCAATTTACTTTCTACAGTGCGCAGGGAAAGCCTTCATGACCTGATATCTCCTCTTAGGGGTAGAGGCGAAGCATATGGCAGAAAGCGGAGCACTATTGACGACGATGATATTTGCAACTGTACTGGTACTTGTGGCGGTGACAATTTTCTTTGCACAGCGCTACAAGAGGTGCCCTCCTGACAAGGTTATGGTCATCTACGGGCGTACAGACAAAGGCCGCCCTTCTAGGACTATTCACGGTGGTGCGGCATTAGTCTGGCCATTGATTCAGGACTACGCGTACCTCCCACTAACTCCGATTACAATCAACATTGATCTCAGAAACGCTCTATCTCTGCAGAACATCAGAATCAATGTCCCGAGCACCTTCACTATCGGCATCAGCATCGAGGATAACATCATGCAGAATGCAGCTCAGAGACTGCTTGGCCTGAAGATGGAGGACATCGAGAAGATGGCAGAGGAAATCATTCTTGGTCAACTACGTCTGACTGTCGCTTCCCTGACTATCGAGCAGATTAATCAAGATAGAGACAACTTCCTCGAGCGAATTAACAACAACGTCGAGAAGGAACTTGAGAAGGTCGGTCTACGTCTAATCAACGTGAACATTGTCGATATTACCGATGACTCCGACTATATCGAGAGCATCGGAAAGAAGGCTGCAGCAACTGCAGTAGAGAATGCACGTGTAGACGTAGCAAACGCAGAGAGGGACGGTGCCATCGGTGCAGCAGAGGCTGACAAGACCCGTGAGATTCAGGTTGCTGAGAACATGGCTGAGGCAGCAAAGGGACGCAAGGCGGCTGAGGCCGACAAGCGTGTTTATGTCGAGAACCAGGAAGCCCTCGCAGTTTCCGGTGAGAACGTCGCTCAGGCAGAGATTGCCAATGCCAACGCCGACCTAAAGGAGGCCGAGGCATCAGCCAAGCAGAGAGCAGATGTAGCTACGGCCGAGTCCGAGGCTGCCATCCAGCGTGCCATTGCTGGTGAGGAGACAGAGCGCCTGAGGGCCAGCGAGATTGTTCGTGAGAATATCCAGAAGCAGCAGATTGAGATTGCTGCAGAGGCCGAGGCCGAACGCCAGCGTCGCGTGGCTCGTGGTGAGGCAGATGCGATTCTTGCCGTGTATGAGGCAGAAGCTAAGGGTATCCAACAAGTTCTAGATGCTAAGGCTCAGGGTTACCAGAACTTAGTCAACAGCGCTGCTGGCGACCCCAAGGCAGCAGCAACTCTGCTAATGGTTGAGAAGATTGAGAACATGGTATCGGCCCAGGTCGAGGCTATTCGAAACCTCAAGATCGACAAGGTCACCGTCTGGGATGGAGGCAACAACGCCGACGGTTCGTCCGCGACTAGCAACTTCGTTAGCAGCCTAGTGCAGAGTCTTCCACCTATCCATGATGTTGCTAAGATGGCAGGAGTAGACTTGCCTGAATATCTCGGCTCAATGGCAGAGGACACACAAGAAGACGGCGAGTAGACTGTCCCTAAGGGACAGTCATCCTCATGAAGAGGGATTGCTTGGCCATGCCATGTCGAAAACCGATGTGGTAATTGTCGGAGGTGCCCGAACTCCATTCTGCGAATGGTTGGGCGGAAAGCGTGGAGACGGCCAACCCGGCGGTAGGCTAGCGTCAAGATCCACTGAAGATTTAGGTGCGATTGCAATTCAAGGAGCGCTTGAGAAGTCTGGAACCGATCCAAATTCGGTAGATCATGTTGTCATGGGCCACGCCTTACAGACATCTGGTCAGGCAATTTTCGGAGCTAGACATGCTGGTCTCAATGCAGGAATACCTCAGGAAACTCCGATGCTCACATTGAACCGACTTTGTGGAAGCGGTGCTCAGTCTATTGTCACCGGATCGCAAATGATTATGCTCGGAGAGGCAGAGATAGTTGTCGCCGGCGGCATGGAAAATCTCTCCCAGGCTCCACATGTTCTGAGGGGCGAGCGTTCAACACACAAATTGGGCAGGCCGCCCCAAGAGGGCTATACTCTGACCAAGGATATGGAGGATTATCTGTTCACTAATCTTCTCGACAATACTTGTGACTCATTCATGGCCCAGACCAGTGACAGACTGTGTCACAAGGTTGGCGTGACCCGTGAACAGGCAGACGAGTTTGCTGCCCTCAGCCACTCTCGGACTGAGCAGAGTATAGAATCAGGACTCTTTGAGACAGAGATTGTAGATGTAGAAACAGAAGACGGTACAATCACCGCTGCACATGAGGATCACTTCGTCAGGGGCACTACTGTAGAATCGCTCTCGGGCTTAAGGCCACATTTCGGCCCCAATTCCCTGGTAACTGCGGGCAATGCCTCAGGAGTTGTAGATGGCGCAGCAGCAGTAGTTCTGAAATCTGCTGAGAGGGCTGCAGCAGATGGCGACGAACCTTTGGCCAGAATTGTGAATTGGGGAATAGTCGGACTAGATCCTTCAATCATGGCCTATGGCCCGGTTCCGAGCAGTAGGCTAGCCCTAGAAAGAGCAGGCCTCGGTATCGAGGACATTGACAGATGGGAGATTAACGAGGCTTTCTCAGGTCAAGCGGTTGCTTGCATCCAAGAATTAGGCCTAGATGTGGACAAGGTAAATGTCAACGGAGGAGCAGTTGGACTAGGTCACCCACTCGCCGCAACAGGCACCAGACTAATCCTAACTCTGGCCCATGAACTCGGGCGCAGTAGTGGCAAATATGGTGTTGCGACAGCGTGTATTGGCGGCGGACAGGGAATCGCTGTAATCATCGAATCTTGCTAATTACAACCGCAATCACTCCGTAGGAGGAGTTATCCATAATGGATACTACCGATTATCATGGTGAAAGGCTTACCTGGAGGAGGCCATGCGAATAGAAAGCGCAGTGTTGCCAAGACATTCCTATGGAGAGGTGTAGCGACGACAGACACCATCATTATTTCAAGAGTAATAACAGGTAGTTGGACCGAAGGACTTGCGATTGGAGTTATCGAAGTCTTCACCAAGATGATATTGTATTATTTCCATGAGAGGGCTTGGAGCACTTCTGATTGGGGCCTTGGAGACTCCGATGCCGCAGGTCACGCTAATAGAAAGCGCAGTATTGCCAAGACATTCCTATGGAGGGGTATAGCGACGACAGACACCATCATTATTTCAAGAGTAATAACAGGTAGTTGGACTGAAGGACTTGCGATTGGAACCATTGAAGTCTTCACTAAGATGATATTGTATTATTTCCATGAGAGGGCTTGGAGCGCTTCTGATTGGGGTCTTGAAGATCCAGATGCTCCAGATGTTAGCCCTATGCACTGATGGCATCCTAGTCTAACTAAGAAAAACTCTCGATGATTCGTTTGAAGACCGTCGGTATTATTTGTCAGATGCAAAGGCCCCTCGCTCAGTTAACATGGGGCAGACGCGGAAGCGGAGTTTGATTAAGGCGGCCTCTTGGAGGGCAATTGCGTCTCTAACCGGTGCTGCAATAGTGGTAGTTCTAACCGGAGAAATGGAACACGGAGGGGCATTCCTAGCGGCCGATGCATCTCTCAAGATGGTCTTCTACTATCTCCATGAGCGCGGATGGGAAGCTGTCACTTGGGGCGTCCTAGCTGACTAATCCTCGATATACCAATGCTCCTTCTTTGGAGATAGTGGGCGTTTCATCCACATAGGTCTGCGCTCACCTCTTGGATGTGTCTCGCGCTCCTTTGCCATCTCATTCCAGCGCTTGTAGTACTGGAATGACTTCTCAGTGTCGACCTCGACATCACCATATTTCTCATCCTTTGAAGGGCGACTAAGTCTGACCTTCTGCAACCAGCAGTGTGCCCCACTAATTGGGTCCGGCTGAACTGCGTGAGTGATGTTCTGATGGACTCCTCCGTCCCTCCACCAAATTCGGTTGGTATCTGGATCGTCTGATTCCCACGGAGAAATTCCTGAGACCGTCCTCATCCGTTGCTTACCTTCTCCGATATCTTCGATTTGAACTTCATTACTTAGGAATCGATTACCTTGGTCTTGAGAACGCCTCCATCTGCCGATGTGGTGAGAGCATCCAATTACTCCAGGCTTGATTCCTTCAGTTACCCAGACCTTGTCGACGAACCAACCAATTTCAGTCTCAATCTTTAGCAAATCACCTTCCGAGACTCCTAGTTTCGCAGCATCTTTGGGATGAATCCATATTGGATTACGATGTCCAATCTCAACTAGCCATTTTGCATTCGCAGATCTAGAATGAATGTGTTGTGGAAGTCGGAAGTTAGGAAGTAGGCAGTATTCGTCTTCTCCCTGTAAGTTGTCTGGGTGGACATGACTGTGGATTCTATAGTGTGGAATCGCATGCTCCGGATATCCGAACTCGACCATGGTCTTAGAGTAGAACTCTTGTTTCCCACTCGGAGTGGGCCAACCCTCTTGTTCATGCTTTGAGTAAGTCGATTCCTCAATTAGGAAGGCACCATGCTTGCGCATATATCCTAGGGCATCAAGACCTTCCTTGGCAGCTGCCTCACTAAGCCCCGGAACTCGCTCGAATGTATACTGGTAGTACTCATCGATTGTGATTTTCTCTCCCTCTCGATATGGACTCATGAAGTGCTCACGGATACCCATAGTTCCATCGTCAATCCTCCATGACAACTCATTCCAGAACTCATCTTCCTCCCAAACTTCTCCAGGATTAACCTCACTCGTGAACTCTACATTCTTGCCCTCTCTTCGAGCGAACTCGCGTAGTACTGGTTGCCGGAACGCCACCCACTTTCCAGCAGAAGTTGCATACGAGTTGATGTCATGCCGTTCCGATGCATGACCCATGGGAAGGACATAGTCCGCGAAGAAAGCCGTCTCGTTCCAGGTAGGAGTCAGGGCGATGTGACAGCCGATACTATCCTCGTCCTCCAGCATCCTCATCCATGAGAATCCGTCCGGATAAGTCCAGACTGGATTGAAAACCCGTGTGAAGTAGACATCAATCTCGCCCCGACCATCTCTGATTAGGTGCGGCAGAATATGGCTCATTTCGTAATGTGCAAGAGTATACTCAGGCGGGAAGTGCAATTCGTTCCAACCGTCCGGGTCGCCAGGTTCGTCAAACAATTGGGGGCTGAACTTTGACCATGAGTTTGGCGAAGTACCTCCCTCTGTCCCTACACTTCCAGTCAGTACATTCAGTAGATGCAGAGTCCGAGAGACTTGCCAGCCACCTAGATTGCCAATAGCAGCAGACCTCCAAACATGAGTACTCAAACGACTTCCAGCATTCGCCACAGCCTCTCCTGCCTCGATTACCTGCTCTACAGGAATACGGCACTCCGAGGCTGCAAACTCAGGCGTATACTCTGCATATTCCTCCAGAAGTAGTTCGATGAATCTCTCGAATGTGCGCGGCTCATCGGGATGGTCAGCTTTGAGCCAATCCTCCCAGTTTACCCAATTCTCAAGGAAGTCTCGATCGTACAGCCCACGCTCTAGAATCATCTTTGCCCAAGCGAGGAATAGGGCAGTCTCTGATCCAGGCCAAGTTGGCAGCCAGTGGTCGGCCATTGAAGCAGTATTGGAGAGTCGAGGATCAATTACAATCAGCTTGGCTCCGTCAATCATCCCCTCTAGGATTCTCTGCGCATGCGGATTGAAGTAATGCCCAGTTTCCAAATGCGATGAGGTCAGAAGTATGACCTTGGCATTGGAATGATCTGGGGATGGACGGTCATGCTTGTGCCAAAGGCTGTATCCAGTTCTGGCACCTGAAGAACAGATATTGGTGTGACTGTTGTGCCCATCGACGCCCCACGCCTTCAGCACCCTCTCTACA
>MDSW01207435.1_pt1 | contig 14686 bp, 8 predicted proteins | sample 811171 | NCBI WGS metagenome assembly MDSW01 (sample SAMN05326641, study PRJNA326480) | marine metagenome | isolation source: seawater | place: Atlantic Ocean: North West | collected 2012 | reverse complement strand
TTCATATTCAGAAGTGTTTACCGTCGAAGTGCCGAGTAATGCACCAGTAACCGATGTCCACCTCACGATGAAACCATCTGTCGACGTCACACACCAAGGTTTCGTCTGGGATGACAATACCATTTGGTCGCACAGCAGTACGACCAATAACGGCACATTTGTGGTTGATGATATGTTGACGGGTAACGGTGCAGGAACACTGTGGGATTTCAATACCAATTCTGTAGGCTGGACCTTTTCAAATTCATATTCGAGTCGAGTAACTTCTCCTGCATGTGGATTCAACGGCAGTTCCGGTGGTTCAATTCGAACCTATGCTGGCTCAACCTATGCGACATCTCCGGTCAATGATTTCTCTGGTGTTTCTGCCATGCCGCTCCATGTATGGGTTCGTCAAGGTTCCAGTTCATGCGGTGAAGAACCAGATTCCAACGAGGATTTGCAAATTCAATATCGCACTGCCAGCAACACATGGACAAATCTTCACACATTCTCAGGCAGTCCAGCCAGTACCAATACTGCGACGCAATACATGACGAACCTTCCTGCTGCTGCACTTCACACCAATACTCAAATCCGTTTCCATCAGACCGGTGGCTCGGGAACATGTTGTGATTACTGGTTTGTAGACGATGTGCATTTTGCTACACCTCCATCTGCTGAATGGACCAGTCCAACCATCGGGTTTGCTGCTAGTTCCTTCCAAGATGTTGACGCTGGCCCATGGGCACCGCTTCATCTTAACGCAGATGTCCCAACGGGTGCAAACCTCAACTGGACCGTTCTCGATGGGGCGACTGGAAATGCAATTCCTGGAATGATGGGAAGCGGATCAGGATGGATTCCGTTGAATGCAATGGACTGGCAAACCGTGACTTCGATTCGTCTGAATCTGTTTTTCGAACCATCTCCAAACGGTCAGATGGCTAGTATTCATTCTATCAGCGGCGATGGCCAATACGCTGTTTCAGCCAATTATCCTCTTGCGTTTGATGACTGGTCGACCAATGGAAGCGGTACCTATTTCGTTCCGAGTACAAGTTCATACGATGGAATGATGATTGACCAACTCATCTCTCCTTGGTTCTCGGCATCTGCGGCTCTTGCTGAGATTAATGTCGATGCAACAACTCTTCTTGCACAAGCCCAAATCCGCACATCGCCTGTCGATAACTGGACCAATATCACTTTGCCCTATTCGATGAATTTGCTTGGTAGTGAAGGTTCAGTAGGTGCCTATCAAGTTCAATTTATTGCAGCTTCGAACAGCACGACAGATATTTGGCAAGTGTTTGATTTTGAAACGGGCGCATATGGAGGCATACAGCCAGCGGCTCCAGCGATTGATTTCGGTCAAGATTCTCTCTTTGAATGGGGTGGAAGTGATGCACGTGTTGGTTCATGGGGTTGGCAAGACCGATTTGAAAACGGACAAACTTCGATTGCAGCCAATCCAGGGATCGGTGGAAGTGCGACCGCCAAGGCTTGGATTCCAGCAACTGACCTCAGCAGTTTCTGTTTCAGCGCATTATCGAACAATGGCAATTTGGATTCAATAAATCTGGTCCATGATGGCACTGTTGTGGCAAACTGGACCATTGAAAGTGGTTCAAGTTATTTCGTTCTTGACCAAACTCAACTCACTGATTTGAATGCAGGTATAGCAGGTACTTCGTCCTTAGCAAGCGCTCTTGGTACGTATTTCACCGAAGTAGAATTCGAAGTCTATGGTTCAGGCAATGTAACCCTTGCGGGTCTTGGCGTACCGTATGAGGCTTCAAATTCACTTGTAGCACCGGTTGACTCCTCGTTTGTTTTGGAAATGAATGGAGCGCGATATGGATTGCCAGCAACCGGTGGTGTCCATAACATTCCTTTGCCTCTTACTTCAGAAACTGCGGGTGGCCTTCATGTTTCCATCGAAGGTTTGAACACGTCTTCAAGTGTTCAATTGACCAATATGAACATGCACACAGATGCCCTCATCCTAACGCCAAGTCAACGCTGGCAAACCATGGAAACGACCTTCGATGTCTTTTCCTCTTCAGCCACCACTGCGCGTCTCGATGTGGTTGGAGGTGGAAATTCTGCAACTTGGTTACTGCCACTCAATGGTGGCTCTCCAATTGGCACAGGAGATTCAGCACTCGTTGAATTGCATCCTACTGCCGCCGTTACAAGTTTCGAAAGTGGAACTTCGGTTACGATGAACATCACCTTTAGAATCGAACCATCTTGGGAAGATTCGGACTTCATCACAGCGTCTTCTCGGTTGTTACTTTCAAACGGTGTACTTTCGATTCCCGCTTCGCATACCTGGGGCGGAATGGGTTCTCAAGGCTTTGAAAACGACTTGGAAATCAAGGATGTAACATTTACTGATTCATACAATATTGAATTGGAACCCACAGACTATTACCTCAAAGCAGGTTCAATCATTCAACTCAGTATTCAAATTGGATTTGAAGGCATGAATACCGATGATGCATTCGCTGACGGCGATGCGATTGTTGAATTTTATCGTGGCGAGACTTTGGTAGCAAATACGACCACACTCGATGGAAATATGTGGAACATTACAGACAACGTTCCCTTTACTTTCGGCGTGACTGTTTGGCATTTCGAAGTCAAACCTATCAACGGTTCTGGAACGACTCCCGCAGCGGTGTTCACTCGTAATTTCCATGTTGATTCGATTTCTCCACAAGTGCTTGAAGTCAACATGGACCGCTACGACCACCGCCTTCCTTCGACGACTCAAACCATCCAAATCCAGGTCTCCGACCAACCGATCTTGCCTCAAAATATTCATGCCATGGTTTGGCGCGAATGGGTTGATGATGACAATTTCAATAGTTGGCCTGATGAAAATGAATACCACCAAGTAGCCTTGTATATTCCAAATAACCTCTCTACTCTTATCGGTCAATACACTTTGATGATGGACGACACGGGTGGAAGTCTCGGTCAGAAAGTTTCAGTTTATTTGGCCGGTTCAGATAATGCTGGCCATCCATTAGAGAATGGTGGATCAAATATTTCTGGTGAGCAGTTGTTCATGTATCAATTAGCGACAGATGGCCCACCAACTGTTTCTTCGAATGCATTTTCTTTTGAAGGTGGAAAGAAACCTTGGTTACACCCAGAAATGTCTTATGTCTTCGATGTCGATATTTCTGAACCCAATGGCGGTTCCGACTTGACGACTGTTGTTGTTGAATTGGCGTCAAACCAAGGAAGCGACCCACTGCCAATTCAGTGGGATTTCATGACGGGTAATTGTACCACTACCAGCCAACATGTCTTGATTGAAGACTGTGAAATGCGGGGTGCAAACGGTCCTGCTGACCCGTATGAGCGCGACATGTCCCTTCACGTCGAAATTAAACTCGCTTGGACGACTCCTGATTTAGGTGAAACTCGCAGAGAACCGGGAATTCGTGTGATTGACCGAGCAGGACAAGAGGTCTTCCACGCCTTCCCAGAGCACCGTTGGCGCTTCTCTGCAGCAATGGAGATTCCAGAAGAAAGTGTCTCTTTGATTCTTTCACAAGGCACTTTACTCGGCGATGGAGCACGACTGGCACCGAACAGTCCGTTGGAAGTTGCCGGTGGCGTGGTCTTTGCAGAAACAGGATTGATTCCACACTTTGATTGCCAAATCGATGTCTTGTTTTCTGGCTCGACAACTTCTGCCAGTTCACTTGAAGGGATTTGGTCCGTTGAATTACAAGCACCATCGACAACCATGACCATTCCGATGACATGGAGCGTTGGTTGTCTTGAAGGCCAAGGCGTTGATGTGACCAATCAAGAAACCTCAGTTCGTTGGATTATTGTTGATGGAACCGGGCCGGAACCTGTTGAAGTTTCCAATCCGCGTCCTGAATCGGTTCTTGAAGCCGAATCGCATGAAGTTCGAATTCTTCTTTCTGAAGCAGGTGGCTTAGATGTTGATTCACTTGAATTGATTTGGTGGGTTGAAGAGAAAGCTACTGGAGACCAATTGCGAAATGGAGTCGAACCACTTACCTTGATTGGGACAGATATTTCCGGATTACGTTTGGAAGTTGTAGGTTCGATTGACTTGAGTGAAGTCACGGCTGAAATGTTGGAAAACCGACTTTCAGTTCATATCTTAGTTACTGGACGAGATTTGGCTGACAACGAGGTGCTTGGACTTGGAGGGACGCCTGCTGGAACACCTGTTGGCGTTTGGGATATGGTCTGGCTCAAACCTGAATTCTCTTTACAAGGTTCTTCAATCAGCTATTCGCGTTTGCTGGTCGAGGTTGGCCAAACATCGATTGTTACGGCCTATGTTGAAAACACGGGCTCACTCAACGGCACTGTTGAAGTGGTCTTTTCCGAGGTCCTCATGGATGGTAGCAGTTCAACGCTCCGCCGAATGACAGTTGAAATTCCAACTGGAGGTGGAGTTCCGGTATCGACAGATTGGAATCCGTCACAACCAGGTTTGCAATGGGTCGAAGTCCAATTGGAATCTGGTTCATCTTCTATTGGTCCATCGATTGATGTTCGGCCACAACGTGAAGAATCGTTTACTGAGAAGGTCTTTGGCGATGTCCACCCCGTCTTAGGAACTTTTGCAGCGCTTCTCTTCCTCTCCATTGTCATCACTGGATTGGTTTGGGCTCGCCGTATGACCTTGAACCGAGGTTCGAAACTCGAATACGATTGGGATGAATACTCATCTGAATTTGAAGACGATGATGAATATGAATACGAAGAACAAGAAACCGCTGTTGAAAGCGAAGTAGTTTCTGTTGCAGCAGTTGAAACTCCGTCCACCTCTGTTGAAGAGACGGATTGGGTGATGGGCTCAGATGGCTACTGGTGGTATCATGACAAAGTTGCCAATGAGTGGTGGTACAAGAACGCTGAAGGCGAAATCGTCCAACACAAGTGATGTCTTGGAGTGATACAATGGGTCGAAAGATTGGTCTCTTACAAATCGACCCTACCGTTGGTGATTTGAGTGGAAATGCTCAACGTCTCGAGCAAATGGCTCACCTCGCCTCAGAACATGGTGCTAATGTGGGTGTTACGACCGAATTAGCGATTTCAGGCTACCCTCCTCGTGATTTACTTTTACAAGATGAATTTATTCGCCTTGCACAACAATCTGCAAGTTCTCTTCAAGTACCGATTCCTGTTCTTGTAGGTTCACCAATCGAAGCACAGGCAAGTCGCCAGTTACCCGGCAACGGCGTAGTCCGTGCTGGTTCAACTGACGCAGTTTCAAACGATGGTACATCCCATGTAGTTGCGCGAAAACAACTTCTGCCTACCTACGATGTTTTTGACGAGGCACGCTACTTTCAACCCGACAACCGTTCCGGTATCGCTCGAACCATCGCTCATCTTGACCTTGGTGTTACCGTCTGTGAAGATGCTTGGCAAGCAGCAGGTTTGACACCGTCATCCTATTCAGCAGACCCAATCGAACATTTGGCAGAATGGGGTCGTCAAGGAGTTCAATTAGATGCGACAGTGAATCTTTCTGCATCTCCATACCATGCTGATAAATTGAGTTCAAGAATTCATGTTTGCCGCACCGCTGCACGTATCCTCAATCATCCATTCTTGTTGGCCAATCAAGTTGGCGGGAACGATGATTTACTGTTCGATGGGAATTCATTGGTGGCATGGCCTGATGGACGTGTTGTTGTCGCTCCTGCTTGGCAAGAAGGTGTTCTTATCGTGGATATCGATGACCCATCAAAGTGTGTTTGGGCACCTTTTCTTTCTGAAGACGCTCTCTGCATAGGCCAAGATAAACTGCGGCATCTTGCGGCAGATGACAAGGGCCATGAATACGATAAGGACCTCCTCGAAGACCTCACCGATGCTGTGGTTACAGGGCTCTTTGATTATTGCAGAAAATCGGGAATCCCATCTATTGTTTTGGGGCTTTCCGGCGGTATTGATTCCGCCGTTGCAGCATGCGTTGCTGTTGCAGCTGTAGGTGCGGACAACGTTACTGGTTTGGCAATGCCAAGCCGACATTCATCCCAACATTCGATTGACGATGCGCGACATACCGCAGAATCACTCGGCATTCATTTTGACACCATACCTATCGATTCATTCCATTCTTCTGTTGAAGATTCCATTGGAGAAGTCCTCTCGACTGGACATCCTGTCGCATCCGAAAATTTGCAGGCTCGATTGCGCGGTCTCTTGGTCATGGCCCATGCGAATGCACAGGGCCATATGGCGATTGCAACTGGGAATAAATCAGAATTAGCTCAAGGATATTGCACCTTATATGGGGACATGGCCGGCGGCTATGCCCCTCTTGGAGACCTCTACAAAATGCAGGTCTACGGTCTGGCTGACATCTTCAATACGCGTGCTGAACATCAGAAAATGGTTCCACCAGTGAATCAATCGACTCGTACAAAACCTCCGTCTGCTGAACTTGCTCCGGATCAAAAAGACGAAGACTCCCTTCCACCCTATGATGTTCTCGATGGAATCCTCCATTCACATATTGAAGAAGGGTTGGATGCACAGGATATTGCTGAAAAAGGATTTGACCGAGCAACTGTAGTTGAAGTCCTCACACGTTTGGAACGCAGTGAACACAAACGATGGCAAATGTCACCCGCCCCCCGTGTATCTTCACGCGCCTTTGGACAAGGTTGGCGACGCCCTCTTGCTTCACGTCATGATTGGCGGCATTGATGTATGGAATGAATCAAAAAGGCAACCACATTCCTAAAGCCATGGAGGGGATGATATCCAATGTTGCTGGTTATCGTTTTGTTGACCTTCCTGACCGCGACGCTTTGCGTGAACCGTTTCGTGCTGTCTGCAAAAAACTTGGACTGAAAGGAACGATTCTTCTTTCCTTTGAAGGAATCAATTTCTTTTTGGCTGGTCCTCAAGACTCGATTGACCAATATCTTGAATTTTTAGAGCAAGACTCTCGACTTAGTCAAATATCTCTCAAGTATTCCTATACTGAATATCAGCCCTTTAATCGAATGAATGTCCGACTCAAAAAAGAAATCATCTCACTCGGTCTTGACCACATTAAACCCGCTGAACGAACCGGTGAAGAGATTACTCCAACAGAATTCAAGCAATGGTTGGATGAAGGCAGAGAAGTTGCTATCATCGATACTCGTAACGATTATGAAATTCGTCTCGGTACTTTTCACAACGCATTGGACCTCAACATCAAATCCTTCCGAGCTTTTCCAAAAGCCATTGAATCCTTGCCTGAAACAATGAAGGAAACCCCTGTTGTTATGTTTTGCACAGGCGGAATTCGATGCGAGAAAGCGAGTGTTGTCATGATGGATGCAGGGTTCTCAAACGTGAAGCAACTCAAAGGAGGTATCCTCGGCTATTTCGAGGAAGTTGGTGGCGAGTATTGGGACGGTGATTGTTTTGTTTTCGACCATCGTGTTGCTTTGAGTGCAGAACTGGAGCAGGCTGACGTCGCGCAGTGTTTTGCATGCCGCCAACCTGTGTCCATTGAGGAGCAACAATCACCTGATTATGTCATTGAAGTCTCTTGCCCTCACTGTATTCATCTACGATGATGAAGGCCAAATCAGCCAGTCTCCGGTACGTTCACCGTGGCTCCAAACATGAATTTCGTGCCCTCGTTCGCCATCATGTGAAATGAAGATCAGATGATGTTCAGAAAGTATGAGTTCGCCGTATGTGCCTGAAGCGGAATTATTATTCATTCCCGGCCAAGGGTCGTATGCCAAATTGGGTTGCCCTTCAAGTCCTAAATACCACAAAGAAGACCCCGTTTCGACGCCATCAATTTGACCGGATGCAAGGAAAAACAAGTGCTCTCCATCGGTTTGGAAACCCAGAATATTCGAACTTGCCATTCCAGCGCGTAAGTCGGTTTCGACTCGTGTACCGTTTACCGTTCCATCGCTTGAACAGATTTCATGTGCGACACCGGGTGCGACACAATCGAACCAAACTCGTTGTTGATGAACGATTCCACCTGCCCAGTCCCCTGGTGCTACAATGGTTGTCGACAGGATGTGAGTGTTGGCAGAAGAGAGATTGTGAGACCAAACCTGCGGGTCCACTCCAGTAGTAAGTGCATCGAAGATGAGTGTATCTCCAATGCGATGTATTCCGAGATATTCGGCAACGTTCGTCGTTGGATTACCCGTACCTTGATGCTGCAAACTTGTCAGCCAATTCATACCACCATTCTCGTATAAGCGAACCAATTGGCGCCCATTTTCTGCTTCAGCTACGAGGACTAATCCATCTTCGAGTAGAAGAGGCGCAGCCGGTTGACTGGCACCTGAAGGGTGAAGGTTCCAACTCTGGAAATCAGCATCCAAGGTGAGCAGATGCGGTTCAATATCATGTTGAGATTTCGCTGAGAACCATAAATTGGTGGAATTGGCATGGAGCATTTCTGTAGCAAACGTCGTCATTCCTAACGTCAATGTGTCAAGGTTCTGTTGTTGAAGTGTCGAAAAGGATGGATGTGAAAAAACAGGTGTCAAGGTGACGCCATCGGTCCATAGCAACTCATCACTGGCTGTATTTACGACCACACCTTGACCCCAAGCAACCACTTGAGCAGAACTACTCAAGGATGCAGAATCGCCAGTATCAACAATGCGTTGTGTCCCGTTCACCGTCGCATCACTGACCCACAATTGTCGACCGTTGATTCCATCATCTGCATCGAAAAAGACCCGTTCTCCATACGAAGTTTGAATTGAAGTGAATCCAAGATAAAGTCCAGGTAAAGCATCACCGAGAGCGTTGATGTCAAGCAGTAAGTGCGTTGAAGATTCATACCCCTCACTTATCCACAGTTCACAACCATCAACGCCGTTGACCCCTGCAGTCAAGAGGCGTTGCTGTTCGACCATCCAGGCCATTGAATCGCAATTGGTTGTAACGCCATCTCCCGAATTAGGAAATAAATCTGAAATTGGCCCATAGAGAAGAGGTGTGCTGCAAATTTGAATGCTGCTTTGAACTTCATCATCATGCAAGTGTCCATCAAATGAGATTCCTTCCCCACTGCCGTCATCGACTCCAAAGCGAAGTATGAGGCCAGATGGACAGACTGCAGGTGATGGTTGAAGGTGTTCGATAAGTGCTGGCGCCCCTTGGACTCCGGCTTCGCCTTGACTTCCATCATCGCCTGCTTGACCGTTATCCCCATTACTTCCGACCAAGCCGTCGCATACAGTTTCACTGGAGATAATTTCATTTTGGTCAAGTTCTCCATTTTCATCGCTATCGATTCCACTGTGGAGCATGATGCCTCCATTTGGGCAGGCAAGATTGCCAGAATCCAAGTGTTCAATATTCAGTTGACTTGATGGAGATTGAAGAGTTGTGCCGGGTGCACCTTGAGGGCCGGAAAGTCCTTCTTTTCCATGACATACTTTTGTTGAAGAGGTGACTTCATCTTCATCCAGATATCCATTTGAGTTGAGGTCATTGCCAAGGAATATTTCAGCCCCACCTTCGGTACAGATTGAATCCGCTATACGCCCTTCAGTTCGAACCAGCATTTCTGGCGCGTCTTCTCCAGAATTTCCTTGCAGTGAATCCATTGAATCGAGTTGAATGTACGAATAGGTTGAGAGTGTAAGTGCAAGAACCAGAAGGAATGTTTGGATGAAGGTAAAGAAAAATTTCTTTTTCGGTTTTTGTTGTTGCTTCTTCATTGGCTTTTTTTGCCTTTGAGTGTGCAGTTGAGGTACATTTTTCGGTTGTTGGTTAGGCGCAGGTTCTCCTGCAATAGAGGCGTCGACATCCATTGTTGGCGGGGTTGACATGAATCCTGTTAAAATCGTCAACGCTATCAAAACCTTCGGTTCAACGCCAATTTAGGGGTTTTTCTTATTTTGAGTCTTTTTTTTCAAAGGGGTGAGTTCAAGGGCGTCCTTTGTCTGCACATGAACATGGACTTACCAGAGCGCCTTTCAGCTCAATTGGCTGGCGAAGAAGGTCCAACCCGTCAAAAAGCAGCACGCTTAGTTGTCGATTTGGCAGTTACAGCAGAGGCGGAAGGCTTTGTCAAAGTTGACCATGCACATGTTTCGGGAGTATCTGTCATCACAGGTGGCCACGGATTACGTCGTTTTTTAGCAGACCTTTCAAGTTCAGGTGATGGCAAAGTGTCCATACCTACAACTTTGAATTCAGCAGGTTGCGATAAAGAGAAAATGAAAGAAATGGACATCGATTGGCCAGATTTTCTTGAGCAGCAATTTGAAATTGTTCAAGCCTATTCTGAATTAGGGATTCAGGCGACCCTTTCCTGCACACCTTATGACCGAGGAGTCGATGATGAGAGCGGTATTGCATCGTGGGCAGAATCGAATGCAGTCTGCTTTTCGAATACATGGACATCTTTGATTACCAATCGGGAATCTGGTCTTTCAGCATTGGCTACAGCTCTTACAAGTTTTGCACCTCGTTGGGGGTTGCATTTGGAAGAAAACCGTCAACCGAATATTCATGTCCGTGTTGAATGCGAACTCCATACCCTTTCTGACTGGTCAATTCTTGGCGATTGGGTCGGAAAACAAGTACGGCCCGATTGGGATGTACCTTGGGGGCCAATGCCGTTCATTCAGGGGTTGCCTTCTCGTGCGAGTTTTGCTCGAAAGAAAGCACTGACTGCTGCTGCTGCAAATTACGGTACACCAATGCTTTGGGCAGAGGGCCTTTCAGCAGACCCACCATTGAAGCGCGACCAGCAAGGTGCATGGATTGCCCCTGAAGCAGGATGGCAGGGTGAACTGGTATTCACGGAAGCAGATTTACAGGCGCGTTATGATGATTTAGCACCAACTGGGCAAGTCGATTTGGTTGTTATTGGCTGCCCACAAGCAAGTCTTGAAGAAATTCGAATCACTGCTGCTGCGGTTCGTTCTCATGCCGAGATGGGTGCTAAAATCCCAAATCAACGACTGTGGGTATTCACCAGTGGAGAGAATTATGAGTTGGCTGTGGCAGATGGAAGTGTCGATTTACTGGAACAGGCTGGAGCAGTTCTTCTGCAAGATACATGTCCAGAAGTGACACCGTACAATCGTACTCATTACAATCATCTCTTGACCAATTCGCTGAAAGCAGAACATTATTTGACCAGTGGTTTGAACCGGTTGCCAACAAGTGTGATGTCGATTGTCGATTGTATCGCACATGCTTTTGACCCTGAATTATCTGCAGGCCCTCGTCCACTTTTGAATGCAAAAGCACAGCCGCAACATGCCAGTGCGAAAACTCATCAAACCAGTGATGCGGTTTTGACAGGAGCGCCTTTACAAAGCCAAGATGACTTCTGCATCATCGGTCCTGCATTGGTGACCGATGTCCCAATCACCTATTTGGGATACGTGAATCGCGACACAGGAGTCATCGAAGAAACCGGCCACCCACTTGATGGACGTGCTGTTGAAGGTTCTATTCTCATTTATCCAAAGGGTTCTGGTTCGACGGTCGCTCCGTTTGTTTTGATGGGATTATTGTATACTGGAAAAGGCCCATCTGCTATTGTCAATCGAGATGTTTGCCCTCTTACTTTGCCTGCTTGCTCGTTGTTGGGTTTGCCATACGGTCATGGATTTGACCAAGACCCATGTTTGGCGATTAATGATGGCGATACCATTGAATTCAAATCGGAAAGTGGCATTGTCACATTGACCGTTCTTGAACGAGTCAAGTGAGGTTTCGAAATGAGTGGATTGAATATTCTGGTCACTGGTGGTGCTGGATTCATTGGTTCATCCTTGTGCGAACGTTTGGTGGCTGAGGGACATAACGTACTTGCCTATGATTCACTGTTCCGTGGTCGAGAATCAAACCTCACCTCGCTTCAAGATCTCGCTGCTTTTCAATTCATGCAAGGTGATGTTCGTGATGTTGAACGATTGGATGAAGCGGTTGAACACTTGGGAGGCGTTGACCTTGTCTACCATCTGGCAGCGGTCAACGGAACCAAATGGTTTCATGAAGCCGCCCATTCAGTGATTGATGTCAACATCAACGGAACACTTCGAACACTTGAGTTGGCGATGGCTCACGATGCACGTTATGTTCTTGCATCATCCCCTGAGGCTTTTGGTGAGGCTTTACAACAACCGATTCAAAACGGTAACGAGATGACTTTTACCGACCCTTCTCTTCACCAACGTCATTCGTATGGGGCCAGTAAGTACCTCGATGAAATTGCATCGCAACACGCAGCACGCGACGGTCTTGATGTCCGAATAGTTCGACCATTCAACGCCTATGGTCCTCGACTTCTCGGTGATGAATATGGGCAAGTAGTCGCCATGTTTTTCCATGCCATTCTCTCCAATGAACCGATTCAATTGCATAATGGTGGAATGCAAACGCGTTCCTTCACTTGGATTGATGATGTGGTTGAGGGTTTCCTTCTTGCTGGCCTTCAGGACAAAAGTCTCCAAAATGATTCACTTTCGGGTTGTGCTTTGAACATCGGTTCGACCGAGGAAGTCTCAATACAAACGTTGCAGGAAACACTTTTTTCTCTTGTTTCTAACGACGCGACTTGGGCAAAGGAGTTGCCCAAAATCGTTCGGGTTGAAGGATACCATGGCGATGCTGCCCGCCGTCTTCCAGATTGTAGTCAGGCAGAAACCCTTCTTGGTTGGAAATCAACGACCACTTTGGAACAAGGCTTGTCCATTATGTGGTCTGCCTTACGCTGAATCGGTTTTTGAACCGTAATGGTTGAGTACTTTTTTGCCCCATGAATCCGGTGCGGGCGTGAGGCGGTCATGGCCATGCTGACACAAAATATCTAACCCATTTGCTGGCATTGTTTGTTCTGTAGTCCACAATCCTGTGACTCGTAGAACGGCAAGACGCGCCACAGCATCTGGGAGTGGACGGTCTTCAAGAAACTCAACTTCCAAAGCCGCTACCGCTTCATTGATGAGCAGTGGGTTAAGCGGGTGAGGGGTAAACCCTGCAAGGTTCCATTCACTTTCACCTTCGGGCAGTGGAGTCGCTGTTTCATCTACAGCATGAACTGCAGCGACTGAACTTGGCATGAAATGCAGAATCGCTTTTTTGGTAGAACGTAGATTGTGAAGTGTGTCTCGGTAACGCCCCTCACGGTTGCAACTGAAGGAAGCAATAAGGAGGGGTGGGCCGGTTGAAACCGCCATGACAGAAGTGTATGGGGCCAAGTTTTTATTTCCATTTTCATCTTGTGTCGAAGCAAGAACCAACGGACGAGGAGATAGAAGACCGGATAACCAACCTGCACGTTGCGCATGTTCTAATTCTTCAACATCGATGCGATGAGCATCTCCCATGCCTTTGGTTGGAAGTGGCGTGAACCAGTGGTCGAGAGTGCCGTTGTTGATTTCTTCAATAGCGTGGTTGTTGAATTCTATGTAGGACTTCCATGATTCCGTTTCCAAGGCCTCACCACGTTCAGTTTTGCGAACAATGGACTCTTCAGCATAGGTATTGCAACGTTCGAGGTAATCCAGCACAACTCCTTTTCGATCCATTTACTCGCCTCGTTCAGTGTTTGCTGTTTCTCTTTTGAGTTGCTGTTGCTTTTCATCGTATGTATCTCGCATCATCAAATACACGGCAGGGTTTCCCGCCCAGACTTCGTTGTCGGGGATGTTTCGTGTAAGCGTTGACCCAGCACCAAGGACTGCATTGAATCCAACCGAGCAACCAGCGATGACGGTTGCTCCACCTCCAATAACCGAATCATTACCGATGTGAACAGGTTGCCACTGAGATGGGTTTTGGGAGGGGGGATACTTGTCATTGAGCAGTGTAGCATTCGGGCCAATGAATACCCGGTCGCCCAGATGGCACTCATCAGCGATGTAGGCGCCCCCTTGAATTCGACATGTATCACCGAGAGTGACTTTACGTCCGATATGTGCCAATGCTCCGATTGAACACGACGTTCCAATTTTCACATCAGTTCCAATATGGCAGGGACCCCATGCAACGCTCCCTCCTCCGAGTTCAATACGTTGGGAAGTTGAAGTCGAATCAAACTTCATTTGAATCCTCTCATTCTGATAAGCCAAGCTCTCGAAGTAGCATGTTGACGTGGCCCTTTGCTTTGACATTATATCTCAGCCAAGAAAAAGTGCCATCTGGACCAATGACAAATGTGGAGCGAGAACAACCCATGTATTCTCGACCGTAATTTTTCTTGAGGCGCCAGGTGCCATATGCCTCATGCAGTTCACCTTCTTGGTCCATGAGTAATGGGAAGTTGAGTTCTTGTTTTGCAATAAATTTAGTATGGGACTTTTCTGAATCTTTTGAGACGCCGAGTACGATAAAACCTTCTGAGGTTAAACGAGCCATATTATCGCGAAAATTGCATGCTTGAGTTGTACAACCCGGAGTTGAATCACGAGGGTAAAAATACAGAATAACCGTTTTTCCAGCGGCTGAATATGCTGATAAATCATGTATTTCTTCGTTTGAATCCATGCATTGGAATTGTGGCGCTTTTTGTCCAACTTCGTGCGTTTTCGCTTCGCTCATAACGTTCGCACTTGCCCGAGGGACATGAAGCATTGCATTCAGGCGTATTCACTTACTTTTGAGAGATTTTGGTCTGCTTTTTCTACATAACATACGAGCAGTTTACTTTTTATGCACTATGGGTTAGTCTACGTGC
>MDSW01099278.1_pt1 | contig 14686 bp, 11 predicted proteins | sample 811171 | NCBI WGS metagenome assembly MDSW01 (sample SAMN05326641, study PRJNA326480) | marine metagenome | isolation source: seawater | place: Atlantic Ocean: North West | collected 2012 | reverse complement strand
TTTAAGAGCTGGATTACCTTTACAGGATATGGAGTTTGTTCAATTTCATCCAACAGGAATTTATGGACACGGAACTTTAATTTCAGAAGGAGTCAGAGGAGAAGGTGGATATTTAGTAAATTCAAAAGGTGAAAGATTTATGGAAAGGTATGCACCAAAAGCTAAAGATCTAGCTTCTAGAGATGTAGTTAGTAGATCTATGTCTATTGAAATTAATGAAGGAAGAGGTGTGGGTAAAAATCAAGACCACGTGCATTTGCATCTAAGTCATTTAGATAAAAGTGTAATTGAAACTAGATTGCCTGGAATTACAGAGGCAGCAAGATTATTTGCAAATGTAGATGTAACTAAAGAGCCGATCCCAGTTGTACCTACAGTTCATTACAATATGGGAGGTATACCCACTAATTATAAAGCAGAGGTATTGACAGTAAATGGTTCTGAAAAAACAGTGCCAGGGTTAATGGCAATTGGAGAAGCAGCATGTGTATCAGTGCATGGGGCAAATAGATTAGGCTCAAATTCATTAATTGATCTTGTAGTGTTTGGTAGAGCTGCAGCGAAAAGAACTGCAGAGTTAGTAAAATCAGGTACTCCACATGAAGAAATTGGAGAATCAGAGACACAAAAATGTTTAGATAGATTTGACAAATTAAGAAATGCAAATGGAGAAAATAGTACTGCAGAACTAAGACTTGAGATGCAAAAAATAATGCAATCAAAATGTGCAGTTTTTAGAACAGATAAAACACTTAAAGAGGGTGTAAATGAAATTAGAGAGACTTATGATGGAATGAGCTCAATATCTGTAAAAGATAAATCTCTTATTTTTAATACAGATTTAGTTGAAACACTAGAGTTTGATAATTTGATAAGACAGGCAATTACAACTGTAGACTCAGCTTATCATAGAAAAGAGAGTAGAGGAGCGCATGCTAGAGAAGACTTTCCTAAAAGAGATGATCAAAAGTTTATGCAACATACTCTTTCTTGGTGTAATGGAAAAGAAACAAAAATAGAATATAGACCTGTTCATAAAACTACATTAACAAATGAAGTGCAATATTTTCCTCCTCAAGAAAGAGTTTATTAATGGTTCAAATTAACTTACCTGAAAACTCCCAAGTTCAAAAAGGAAATTATTATAAAGATAAAACTGGATCTAAAAATATTAAAAAAGTTAATGTTTATAGATGGGATCCATCTACAGGTGATAAACCAAGAATAGATACTTATGAAGTTGATATGGATAATTGTCCATCAAAAGTTTTAGACATTTTAAATAAGATAAAAAATGAAATAGACCCAACTCTAACATATCGTAGATCATGTGCTCACGGAGTTTGTGGTTCATGTGCCATGAATATGGATGGAAAAAATGGATTAGCATGCACTAAACCTCATGCTGAAATAGATGGAGATATTAATATTTATCCGTTACCACATTTAAAAGTAAAAAAAGATTTAATTGGAGATTTAAGTGGATTGTATAAACAGTATGAGTCGATAGAGCCCTGGTTAAAAACAAATAAAAAAGTTGAAACTACTGAAATCATTCAATCAAAAAAAGATAGAAAAAAATTGGATGGTGCTTACGAATGTATAATGTGTGCATGTTGCTCAACCTCTTGCCCAAGTTATTGGTGGAATGGCGATAAATATCTGGGTCCTGCAGTTTTACTTCAAGCCTATAGATGGATAGTAGACAGTAGAGATGACGAAAGAAAAGAGAGATTAAAAAAAGTTGCAGATGAACTCAAACTTTATCGTTGTCATACTATTATGAATTGTACAAATGCATGTCCAAAAGGATTAAATCCAGCAAAAGCGATAGCAGAAATAAAAAAAATGCTTGCAACAATCTAATTACCTATTTAAATACCAACATTCATGAATTTATTAGAACATTTTATTGGCGGTAAGCTAATTTCTGGTTCATCAGATAGAAAAAGTAAAGTTTTCAATCCTGCAACTGGTGAACAAGAATCAGAAGTAAGATTAGCCAATAAAGCTGATATTGATAAAGCTGTTGAAATATCAAAAAAAGCATTTGAAACATGGTCGTTAAAACCTGCCCTTCAAAGAGCAAGAGTTATGTTTAAGTTTAAGGAATTAATAGAAAAAAATGCAGATGAACTTACAAAATTGATAGTTTCTGAACATGGAAAAGTTTATGAGGACGCTAAAGGCTCATTAACAAGAGGATTAGAAGTAGTTGAGTTTGCTTGTGGAATTCCAAGTTTAATTAAAGGAGAATTTTCAGAAAATGTTGGAACAGATGTTGATAGTTGGTCAATGCGTCAACCACTTGGAGTAGTGGCTGGTATTACTCCATTTAATTTTCCAGCGATGGTACCAATGTGGATGTTTCCAATAGCTATAGCATGTGGAAATACATTTATTCTAAAACCATCCGAAAAAGATCCATCTTGTCCTTTAAGATTAGCAGAGCTACTAAAAGAAGCTGGTCTACCAGATGGTGTTTTTAATGTTGTAAATGGAGATAAAGAGTCAGTAGATGCAATTTTAATTAATAAAGATATTAAAGCTGTAAGTTTTGTTGGCTCAACTGCAATTGCTAAGTATATTTATGAAAATTCTGCAAAAAATGAAAAAAGAGTTCAAGCATTAGGTGGTGCAAAAAATCATTTAGTTGTGATGCCAGATTGTGATCTTGATGGTGCTGTAAATGGTTTAATGGGAGCTGCATATGGATCAGCTGGAGAAAGATGTATGGCTCAATCAGTAGCTGTAGCTGTAGGAGATATTGGAGATGAATTAGTTTCGCGTTTATCAAAAAAAGTTGAAACATTAAAAGTAGGACCAGGTATGGATAAAATTTCCGAAATGGGACCTTTAGTTACTAAAGAACATTTGAAAAAAGTAACAAGTTATGTTGACCTTGGAGTTGAAGAGGGTGCAAAATTAATTGTAGATGGAAGAAATTTAAAGTTACAGGGATATGAAAAAGGTTTTTATTTAGGAGGATGTTTATTTGATCATGTTCAAAAAAATATGAGAATTTATAAAGAAGAAATATTTGGACCAGTTTTGTCTGTTGTAAGAGTAAAAACTTTTCAAGAAGCTACTAAATTAATTAATGATCATGAATATGGAAATGGAGTAAGCATCTATACTAGAGATGGAGATGTAGGCAGAACATTTGCTAGTAAAATCCAGGTTGGCATGGTCGGAATTAATGTACCAATACCTGTTCCAATGGCATTTCATAGTTTTGGTGGATGGAAGAGATCAATATTTGGAGATAGTGCAATGCACGGTGCTGAAGGTATTAAATTTTATACAAAACTTAAAACAGTAACAACTAGATGGCCCTCTGGCATAAGATCAAATGCAGAATTTATAATGCCAACAATGAAATAAGAAAAAATTATGAAAAAAATATCTTTAATAGGAGCTGGTCAAATAGGTGGCACTTTAGCTCATTTAATAGGCATAAAAGAGCTAGTTAATGAAGTTGTTATGTTTGATGTTGCAAGCGGTATAGCCAAAGGAAAAGCTTTAGATATAGCTCAATCTTCATCAGTTGATGGCTTTAATGTAAAATTTTCTGGAACAGATAATTATGAAGATATTAAAGGATCTGATGTAATAATTATTACAGCAGGAGTTCCAAGGAAGCCGGGAATGAGTAGAGATGATCTATTAGGCATTAATCTAAGAATTATTAAACAAGTAGCAGAAGGTGTCAAAAAAATGCATCTGACGCCTTTGTTATATGCATTACAAATCCACTTGATGTAATGGTGATGGCTTTTAAAAAATTTTCTGGCTTACCTGCAAATAAAGTTGTTGGAATGGCAGGAATTTTAGATAGCTCAAGATTCAAATTGTTTTTATCAGAGGAGCTGAATGTTCCAGTAAAAGAGATAGACACTATGGTAATGGGAGGGCACGGAGATACAATGGTCCCAATGCCGAGATTTACAAAAGTTTCAGGGAAACCTTTGTTAAATTTAGTTAAAGAAGGAAAAATATCTCAAGAAAAGTTAGAAGAAATTAATCAAAGAACTAGAGATGGTGGAGCTGAAATAGTTAAATATTTAGAAAAAGGATCAGCATTTTATGCCCCCGCAGCGTCAGGGGTACAGATGGCGGAAGCTTATCTGAAAGACGAAAAGAAGTTATTGCCATGCGCTATACAATTAAATGGAGAGTATGGAGTTAGCAACGTTTATGCTGGTGTCCCAGTAATAATTGGAAAAAATGGCGTAGAAAAAATAGAACAGATAGATTTAAATGATAAAGAAAAAAAAGAATTTATGCATTCTATTGATGCTGTTAAGACTCTTTGGGAGGCGGCGTCTAAGATAGATCCAGATCTTTCTAAATAATGAACATTCACGAACATCAAGCTAAACAAATTCTAAAAAAATATGGTGCTAAAGTCCCTAAGGGAGTTTTTGCATTAAATGTAGATGAATTAATTGAAAAAGCTAAATCATTAAAAACTCAAAAATTTGTATTAAAGGCTCAAATTCATGCAGGTGGAAGAGGTAAAGCAGGAGGTGTTAAAATTTTAAATACTTTAGATGAGTTAGAAACTGCAGCAAAAGAACTAATAGGAAAAACTCTGGTAACACATCAAACTGGTCCCGAAGGAAGAGAAGTTAAAAGATTATATGTAGAAGAGTCTTCAAATATAGAAAAAGAATTTTATTTGTCTTGTTTAGTAGATAGAGCTAGTTCAAAAATTGCTTTTATATCAAGTGATCAAGGTGGAATGGATATTGAAGAAGTAGCAAGAAAAACACCAGAAAAAATTATAACAACAAAAGTCGAAATTGGTGATCAGATTTTAGATACAGATTGTAAAAAAATAATTGAAGTATTTAACTTATCTGATGATACCAAAAAACAAGCAATATCACTAATTAAATCACTATATAAAATGTTCATTAGTACAGATGCTAATATGGTTGAGGTCAACCCCCTTATATTAACTAAAGAAAAAAAAATGATATGTCTAGATGCTAAAGTTAATTTTGATTCAAATGCTTTATTTAAACATCCTGAAATAATTGAGTTAAGAGATTTAAATGAAGAAGACCCAACTGAAATTGAAGCTAGCAAACATAATTTAGCTTATATTAAATTAGATGGAAGTATTGGCTGTATGGTTAATGGAGCTGGATTAGCAATGGCTACTATGGATATAATTAAATCATATGGAGAAGAACCAGCAAATTTTTTAGATGTTGGTGGTGGTGCCTCAAAAGAAAAAGTTTCAGCAGCACTTAAAATAATTCTTTCAGACAAAAAAGTTAAAGGTATTTTAATAAATATTTTTGGCGGCATAATGAGATGTGATATTCTAGCTCAGGGAGTCGTTGATGCTGCTAAAGAAATAAATATTACTGTTCCTTTAGTAGTAAGACTTAAAGGTACAAAATTTAAAGAAGGAAAAAGAATATTAGATAAATCAGGATTAAAACTAATTTCAGCTGAAGACTTAGATGATGCTGCTAAAAAAATTGTAGATGCAATAAAATAATATGTCAGTCTTAATAAATAAAAATACAAAAGTAATATGCCAAGGATTTACAGGTTCACATGGTACTTTTCATTCAGAACAAGCAATAGAGTATGGAACCAACTTAGTTGGTGGAGTTACTCCAAAAAAAGGAGGTCTTAAACATCTTGATCGGCCTGTTTTTAATACTGTAGCAGAGGCAAAAAAAGAAGTTGGTGCAGATGCAACAATGATTTATGTACCTGCGAAATTTGCAGCAGCTGCAATAATTGAAGCAATAGAAGCTTCAGTTGATCTTATAGTTTGTATTACCGAAGGAATCCCAATACTGGAAATGCTTAAAGTTAAACAAAAATTGAATAATTCAAAAAGTAGATTAATAGGGCCAAATTGTCCTGGAATAATTACGCCAGACGAATGTAAGATTGGAATTATGCCTGGAAATATTCATAAAAAAGGATCTGTTGGAATAGTTTCTAGATCAGGAACTTTGACTTATGAGGCAGTCGCTCAAACAACCGAAAACAACTTGGGTCAATCAACCTGTATAGGAATAGGTGGAGATCCAATCAATGGAACTAATTTTATTGATTGTTTAGATTTATTTTTAAATGATGATGAAACCCAATCTATTCTCATGATAGGAGAAATAGGGGGTACTGCTGAAGAAGAGGCGGCAGAATTTGTAAAAAACCATAAAATAAAAAAACCAATAGTAGGTTTTATAGCTGGAATCACAGCACCTCCTGGAAGAAGAATGGGACACGCGGGTGCAATAATTTCAGGCGGAAAAGGTGGTGCAGAAGATAAGATAAAAAAAATGGAAGAAAGTGGCATTACTATTGCAAAATCACCATCTGAAATAGGGAAGACATTGTTTAATAAATTGTCTAATTGAAAAATACTTTTCTAGTATTATATTAAAAAACAGATGTCATCACCAAAAAATCTTGAATTAGAAAAAACTTCATTCCTCACTAAATCTAATAGTGCTTTTATTGAGCGAATGTATTTGAAGTTTATTAATAATGATTCTGATTTACCAGATAGTTGGAAAATATATTTTAATGAAATTGGTGATGAGTTGGAAGTTGTTGCTAAAGAAATCAATGGACCGTCTTGGGCCCCTGATAAAAAATTAGTTAATATAGATGAAATTCAAAAAAGAATTGAAAAAAATGAAAAATTATCATCTCTAAATAAAAATATAAGTGAAATTAATCAAAAAAATTTAATTAGATCAAATAGTAACTCAATAAAAGCTGTAGCATTAATTAGATCTTACAGACAAAGAGGGCATTTGATAGCAAAGCTTGACCCATTAGGTTTAATGGAAACAGAATATTTAGATGAGCTTCATCCAGAGTCTTATGGATTTAAAAAGGAAGATTACAATAAAACGATATATTTAGACGGAGTGATTAACAAACAAAACTCTTCTATTAGAGAAATATTAAATTTTTTAAAAAAAACTTATTGTGGTTCTATAGGGTATGAATATATGCATATATCAAATCCAACAGAAAGAAAATGGTTAAGAGATAGAATTGAGAAGTCCAAAGACACTTTGCAATTTACAAAAAATGGAAAAGAAGCTATTTTAAATAAACTAATACAAGCTGAAGGTTTTGAAAAATTCTTACATACAAAATATGTTGGAACAAAAAGGTTTGGACTAGATGGTGGAGAAAGTTTAATTCCAGCTTTAGAACAAATAATAAAAATAGGAGGCCAATCTAATATTAAAGAGGTTAAAATTGGAATGTCTCACAGAGGAAGACTAAATGTTTTAGCAAATGTTTTACAAAAATCATATAAAAGAATATTTAATGAGTTTGCAGGAGAAATTGACTCCACTTCTGAAGAAGGAGCTGGTGATGTTAAATATCATTTAGGAGCATCATCAAACAGAGAATTTGATGGCAATCCAGTTCATGTGAGTTTAACAGATAACCCATCACATCTTGAAGCAGTTAATCCAGTTGTTTTAGGTCAAACTAGAGCAAAACAATTTTTTCATAAAGATAAGGAAAGAAAAAAAGTAATTCCAATTTTAATTCATGGAGATGCAGCATTCGCTGGACAAGGAGTTGTATCAGAATGTTTTGCTATGTCGGGCTTACCAGGTCACAATACGGGTGGAACAATCCATATTATTATTAATAACCAAATAGGATTCACAACAAGTCCTAGGTTTGCGCGTTCATCCCCTTATCCATCTGATGTAGCTAAAATGGTAGATGCACCTATTTTACATGTTAATGGGGATGACCCAGAAGCAGCGGTTTATGCAGCTAGAGTCGCTTCAGAATTTAGGTTAAAATTTAATAGAGACGTCGTAATTGATTTAATTTGTTACAGAAGGTTTGGTCATAATGAGGGTGACGAGCCATCATTTACCCAGCCACTCATGTACAAAAAAATAAGATCTCATCCATCACCGGTAAAAGTTTATGGAAATAAATTAGTTAATGAAAATATAATTTCTAATGATGATTTAAACAACAATATTAAAAAATTTAAGGATTTACTTAATGACCAATATAAAAATGCAAAAGATTATAAGCCAAAGATTGAATGGTTTGAGGGTACTTGGTCTGCATACAAGCCAGAAAAAGGAAAAGATAAAAGAGGTGTAAGTGGAGTAGATATTAGCAAACTTATAAAAATATCAGAAAGAATTAATGCTACGCCTATAGAGTTAAATTTACATAAAACCATTGTAAAAATATTGAACACAAGGAGGGAATCAATAAAAGAAGGTTTAGGTATAGACTGGTCAACAGCAGAAACTCTCGCATTTGGATCATTATTAGAAGAAGGATATCCAGTCAGATTGGTTGGTCAAGATTCTGGAAGAGGTACATTTAGTCAAAGACACTCAGTTTTAAGAAATCAAATAGATAATTCAAGGTATATTCCTTTAAACAATATTTCAAATAATCAAAAACAATTTGAAGTAGTAGATAGTTTTTTATCTGAATTAGCAGTTTTAGGATTTGAATATGGATACAGTTTAGTTGAGCCAAATACACTTACAATATGGGAAGCTCAATTTGGTGATTTTGCAAATGGTGCCCAGGTAGTAATTGATCAGTTTATTGCATCTGGCGAAAGGAAATGGTCAAGAGCTTCAGGTTTAGTGATGTTATTACCTCATGGATATGAAGGACAGGGTCCCGAACATTCTTCGGCAAGATTAGAAAGGTTTTTACAAATGTGCTCTAATGATAACATGCAAGTAATGAATTGTACAACTCCAGCGAATTATTTTCATGCCTTAAGAAGACAAATGCATAGAGATTTTAGAAAGCCTTTAATAATAATGACACCTAAATCTTTACTAAGAAATAAGTATTGCGTTTCTAATTTGGATGATTTTAATAAAAATAATACTTTTCATAGAATTATGTGGGACCACGCTATTGATCCTAAAAGCAAAGGATTTATAAAATTAAAAGAAAGTTCAGAAATAAAAAAAGTAATTATGTGTTCTGGTAAAGTTTATTTTGATTTATTAGAAGCTAGAGAAAAATTAAAAAAAGATGATATTGTGTTCTATAGAATTGAGCAGTTATACCCATTTCCAGCAAAGGCTCTTGTTAAAGAGCTAAAACCATACATAAAAAATGCAAAATTTTATTGGTGTCAAGAGGAACCAAAAAATATGGGAGCTTGGTTTTCTGTGAGAGATTATATACAATGGACATTAGATACTATTAAAGCTAATAATAGGGAAATTTCTTATATAGGAAGAAGTCCAGATGCATCTCCAGCTACTGGTTATGCTAAAAGGCATCTCTCTCAACAACAAGAAATTATTAATAAAGTATTTAAATAAAAATGAGTGAAAAAATATTAGTACCGATGCTAGGTGAAAGCATTACAGAAGCTACTGTTTCTAAATGGTTAAAAAAAAAAGGTGACCAAGTAAATGCTGATGAAGCGATAGTTGAGCTTGAAACAGACAAAGTTAATTTAGAAGTTCCATCTCCAGTAAGTGGAGTCTTGGAAGAAGTAAATGCAAAAGATGGAGAAGTTGTTGAAGTTGGAGCTTTATTAGCTTCGGTAAACGAAAATAATAATGTTTCTGAAAATAATAAAATTGAAAAAATTTTACCTGAAAAAATTAAAAGCAATATTGTAAATTTAGATACAGATAAGAATAAAAATTCTATAAAAGTATTCAATGAAAATAATTTAGCTGATGAACCTTTAATTTTAACAAAAGAAATTAATGAAAAAAAACCAATAGTCTTACAAGATAATACCGAAAAACTTTCTCCTGCTGTAAGAAAAATAGTTACAGAAAATAAAATTGATATTAAAAAAGTAAGTGGTACAGGAAAAGGAGGCAGAGTACTAAAGGGAGACTTGATTAGTATGATGGGAACAAATCCTCAACCGTCAGAAAGAAAAATAAAGTATGGTCAAGAAGAAAGAATAAAAATGACGAGGCTTAGACAGACAATAGCCAAAAGATTAAAACAAGCTCAAGAAAATGCAGCATTACTTACAACTTTTAATGAAGTTGATATGACAAATATAATGGAAATGAGAAAAGAAAATCAGGAAGATTTTAAGGATAGATATGGAGTAAAACTAGGTTTCATGTCTTTTTTTGTAAAGTCATGTGTAGCTGCATTAAAATTTTTTCCAGCAATTAACGCTGAAATAGATGGTGATGAAATTATTTATAAAAACTATTATAATATTAGTTTTGCAGTTGGAACAGAAAAAGGGCTTGTAGTTCCAGTTTTAAAAAATGCGGACGAACTTTCATTTGCAGATATTGAGAAAGAAATTAAAATTATTTCAGATAAAGCTAAAGATGGAAAATTAACCATTGAAGAACTTCAAGGAGGAACATTTACTATTAGTAATGGTGGAGTCTATGGATCAATGCTATCAACACCAATATTAAACTTACCTCAATCAGGTGTATTAGGGATGCATAATATAGTAGAAAGACCAGTAGTAGTAGATGGAGAAATTAAAGTTAGACCAATTATGTATTTAGCTTTATCTTATGATCATAGAATTATAGATGGAAAAGAGTCTGTTTCATTTTTAAAAATGGTAAAAGAGAGCTTAGAAGATCCAAGAAGGTTATTTTTAAATATTTAAATGTCAGAAAAATTTCAAGTAGTTGTAATAGGTGGAGGTCCAGGGGGGTATGTTTGTGCAATAAGACTAGCTCAATTAGGTTTTAAAACAGCATGTATTGAATCTAGAGGATCACTAGGAGGTACTTGTTTAAATGTTGGCTGTATACCTTCAAAGAATTTATTAAATCTCTCAGAAAACTACCATAAAGCAAAAAATCTTTCTAAACTTGGAATTGAAGTTGGTGAGGTAAAACTTAATCTTGAAAAAATGATGAAAAATAAAGATAAAGCAGTTACAGTTTTAACAAAGGGTGTTGAATTTTTATTTAAAAAAAACAAAGTCACTTATTTTAAGGGAATTGGAAGCTTTAAATCAGTCAATACAATTTCTATTTTAGATGAACAAAAAAAAGAAACGGTTATAGAAGCCGAAAAAATTGTGATTAGCACAGGTTCAGTACCTGCTTCATTACCAGGAATTAAATTCGATGAAAAAATAATTATTTCTTCAACTGGAGCGTTAACTTTGAAAAAAGTCCCAAAAAAAATGGTTGTAGTTGGTGGTGGTTATATAGGCTTGGAGATGGGATCTGTTTGGTCAAGATTAGGAGCAGAAGTTCATGTAGTTGAATTTCTTGAAAATATTACTCCAGGCATGGACAGAGAAGTGTCAACAGAATTTATGAAAATTTTAAAGAAACAAGGGATTAATTTCCATATGCAAACTAAAGTAGAAGAAATTAAAAAAGACGACAAGGGTGTAAGAGTCTTAACTTATGATAAAAATGGAAAAAAAATTAATTTTGATTGTGATGTTGTGTTGATATCTGTTGGTAGAAAACCAAATACTAATAAGTTAAATCTAGAGTCAATTGGTGTTGATTTAGATGAAAAGAAAAGGATAAAAACAAATAAAAATTTTCAAACAAATATAAGTAATATTTATGCAATCGGTGATGTAATAGAAGGGCCAATGTTAGCACACAAAGCAGAAGATGAAGGTATTGCGGTAGCTGAAAATATCGCAGGACAATCAGGGCATGTTAATTATGATATTATTCCAGGTGTTGTTTATACGTCACCAGAAGTAGCCTCTATAGGAAAAACTGAAGAGCAATTAAAAGAAGAAAATATAAAATATAAAATTGGTAAGTTTTCATTTATGGCAAACTCAAGAGCAAAAGCGATTGATGAAGCAGAAGGTTTTGTTAAAATTTTAGCTGATGAGTCAACTGATAAAGTATTAGGAGCACATATTATAGGTCCACATGCTGGAGAACTAATTGCAGAGATTGGTGTAGGAATGGAGTTTGGAGCAAGTGCTGAAGATTTAGCAAGAACTTGTCATGCACACCCAACTTTTTCAGAAGCAGTAAAAGAAGCAGCTTTATCTGTAGACAAAAGAGCAATACATTCTTAAAATATTTTCATACTATAACAATATGAAAGTACCGATTCTTTTACCTAATATTTTTAATTATCCATTCACCTATGATTCTAATTTAAAACTTAAAGAGGGTGACTACGTTGTTGTGCCATTTGGAAAAGTAAAGCTTACAGGAATAGTTTGGAATGATTTTGAAAAAAAAAATAACAAAAACTTTACAATTAAAAAAGTTATAAAAAAATTAAATATTCCACCTTTGAAGAAAAGTAGTATTAAGTTTTTAAATTGGTTTTCAGAATATAATATGGTCCCTAAAGGAATGGCTTTAAAACTGTTATTATTAAGGAATAATGCAGTAGAAGAAATTTTAAGTGAAGCTTATGATCAATTCAAGATTGATATAAAAAAAAATAAAATAGAGCTTTCAAAAGATCAAAAAAATTCTTTGAAAAAAATGAATGTTTCTAATCAAAAATTTAGAGTACATGTTTTGCAGGGTACTACTGGTTCTGGTAAAACGATGGTTTATTTTGAGGCTTTAAAAGAGATAATTAACATGGGTTTTCAGGGGTTAATTCTATTACCAGAAATTGGATTAACAGAGCAATTTCAAAATAAATTTATAGAATTTTTTGGATTCGAGCCTGCAATATGGCATTCAGGTATTACAAAGAAAAATAAAGAAATTATTTGGAGTGGAATTGTAAATGATAAAATTAAAGTTGTAATTGGTGCACGTTCCTCATTGTTTTTACCTTTTAAAAAGCTAGGATTAATCATTGTTGATGAAGAACATGATCAATCTTACAAGCAAGATGAAGGGGTAACTTACAATGCAAGAGATATGGCAATTTCAAGAGCATCTTTTGAAAATATTCCAATTAATTTAATTACTGCAGTTCCATCTATTGAAACTTATGACAATATTAAAAAAGGCAAATATAGTTTAGCAAAACTTGACCAAAGATATTTAAATGCATCTTTGCCAAAGCATGAAATAATAAATCTAAATAATTCAAAATTAGAATCTAAATCCTGGATATCAAAAGAAACGATTCAAAAAGTAAAATTTCATCTTGAAAAAAAAGATCAAGTTTTGTTTTTTTTGAATAGAAGGGGTTTTTCACCTCAGGTATTATGTAAAAAATGTTTTACTAGTTATTCATGCCCAAATTGTTCAATAAATTTAGTTTATCACAAAAATAAACAAAATTTATTATGTCACTATTGCGGATATAAAGCTTTGCTAAAAAGAGACTGCTCTCAAAAAGGGGAATGTGATTTTATTTTTAGTGGACCTGGTGTTGAAAGAATATCAGAAGAGGTTAAAAAAATTTTCCCTACCAAAGAAACAACTATATTTTCGAGTGATACAATGAATAAAAAAAGTTCATCAGATATTTTAAAAAAAATCATAAATAATGAAATTCAAATTTTAATTGGTACTCAATTAATTTCTAAAGGTTTCCACTTTCCAAGTTTAAACTGCATTGTAGTAGTTGATATTGATTTATCATCACAAGGTCATGATTTAAGGGGTGCAGAAAAAAATTTACAATTATATCATCAACTCTCAGGTAGAGCAGGGAGAACAGGAAAACCAGCTACTGTCTACTTTCAAACTTATAATTTAGATAATAAAATGATTACAGATATTACAAATAAAGATCCTAATATATTTTTAGATAAAGAGCTTGAAATTAGAAGGAAAAATAATCTTCCACCGTTTCAAAGGTTTATTGCTTTAATAATAACAGGTAGTAATGAAGGAGAGCTTGAAAAAGAAGCTTACAAATTTAAAATTTTTTTAGAAAGTTCCTTAGAGGGTAGAGTTCTTGGGCCTGTGAATGCTCCAATATTTAGGCTAAAAAGAAAATTTAGATTTAGACTTTTGGTAAGAGGTCAAAAGTCTCTAAAAGTACAAAATTCATTGTCAAAAGCCATCCAAAAATTCAAATTTCCCAGTGGAATGAAACTGACAGTTGATGTTGACCCAATAAACTTCAATTAATATTGAAAAAATAACACTTTTAGGCAATGTGTGACTTGAAGAGCTTGGGGTCATATGCTAATTAAAACAAAATTTAATAAATCTTCTATTATTAATAAGGATCAATAAGTGAGTAAAAATAAAGGTTTTTCAGAAACATCAGCTAGCAGGTATTCGCTTGCACTCTTTGAATTAGCAAAAGAAAATAATGTGTTAAGCGAAGTAGAAGATCATTCTTTTGCAATTATCAATTTGATAGAAGCTTCTGAAGATTTTAGGTCTTTAATAAAAGATCCAACGAATACAATTAATAACCAACTTGGTTTTTTAAAAAAAATTTCTGAGCAATATCAATTAAATGAATTATTAGCTAAATTTTTAAGTTTTTTAGTTTCAAAAAGAAGATTTTTTTATGTAGAAAAAATATTAAAAAATTTTATAGAAACTTGTTCAAAAAAAAGAGGAGAGATTAAAGCAGAATTAATTTCAGCAAAAGAACTTACAGATAATGAAATTAATAGTATTAAAGAAGAACTAAGTAAAAATTTTAGCTCAAAAATAAAATTAAACTATAAAAATGATCCAAGTTTAATTGGAGGTCTGATTGTGCAAGTAGGAAGCACGATGGTAGATACTTCCATTAAAAATAAATTACAACAAATCGAAAATAAAATGATAGAGGCTTAAATGGAAATAAATCCTTCAGA
>MDSW01143714.1_pt1 | contig 14689 bp, 3 predicted proteins | sample 811171 | NCBI WGS metagenome assembly MDSW01 (sample SAMN05326641, study PRJNA326480) | marine metagenome | isolation source: seawater | place: Atlantic Ocean: North West | collected 2012 | reverse complement strand
TCACCCCTCACCCTCACCCTTCCCCCCCCCCGCCACGATCCCAGGCCCGATGTTTTCCGGCAAGTCCACGGAGCTGGCGCGTCGCATCCGCCGCCACAAGGCGGCGAACCGCCAGTGCCTCGTGGTGAAGTACGCCAACGACACGCGATACGACCATCTCCCTCCGTCGTCGCCGTCGGCGGGCGCCGTCACTCTGCGCGGGTGCGTGGTGACGCACGACCGCCAGGCGCTCACCGCGTTCCCCGCGCGCGCGCTCGCGGAGGTGGACAACGTCGTCCACGCCTACGACGTCATCGGCATCGACGAGGGCCAGTTCTTCGGCGACGTCGCCGAGTTTTGCGAAAAGTGGGCCGCGCTTGGGAAAACCGTCGTCGTCGCCGCGCTCGACGCGGATTTCCGCCGGAGACCCTTCGGCGACATCCTCGCCCTCGTGCCCCTCGCCGAGGCCGTGGACAAGCTGACCGCCGTCTGCGCGCACTGCCGCCGCGACGACGCCGCGTTCACGAAGCGCGTGGGCACCGCGGACGAGGCGGTGGAGCTCATCGCCGGCGCCGACGTGTACGCCGCCTCGTGCCGCGCGTGCCACGCCCTTCCCGCCGACGCCTTCGGAGCGCCCCGAACGGACGCCGTCGCCGACCTCGCGACGACTTCGATCGCGGGGTCGGCGGGACCCATCGCGGGGCTGACGCCCGAGGCGCGGCCGCGGTCGACGCCGCTCCGCCCGCCCTCGTCCGCGTCCTCGGCGGAGCGCCGGCGCGCGCGCGGCGAGAAGGAGAAGGACTCCGCCGCGAAGGCGGGGCCCTCCCCCGGGGCGACGCTCGCCGCGGTCGGGGAGAAGATGCGCGCGCTGGCGATGGACTCGCCGGCGACGCCCGCGGCGTTCGACGGGTTCGCGGCGATGCCGGGGCGCGCGACGACGCCGTCCACCGGGGGCGTCGCCGGGGCGTCGTCGACGGCTTCGTCTAAGAAGAAGGCGCGCGGGCTCGGCGCCGCCGCCGAAAAGGCCGTCGCGGAGGTCACGGGCGGCGCGGGCGGGAAGAGGCTCGCGCGGGGCGCGGGCGGGCCGGGGAGATCGCCCATAAACGAGTTCGCCGCGAGGGGGATGGGCGCGGTCGCCAGGAGCCCCCTCGCGAACGTCCGGTGAGGCGACGCGGAGGATTTTTTTTCGCGGGAACGACGCGACGCGAACGCGATGGAACGCGATGAGTTTATGAGAGCGGAGGAGAAGGGCGCGGGGCGCCGCGAGCGACGCCGTCGGCGAAGACGGTGCGATTCCCGCCACGGGGTGGTGTGTGATGTTATGATATAACGGCGCGGGTCGTCGGTCATTTCTGTCGTCGGTACGCCGCCTCCGGCGGGAGCGGGAAGCTGGCGAGCATCATGTACTTCCCCGGCGCGACCATCCTGACTCGCCTGAACGTCGTCCCCTCCGCCCGCGCCCCCAAAGCCTCCTCGACGCGCCGCGCGACGTCCTCCTCCGGGTCCTCGTCCTTCGAGAAGGCGTACGCGTGGATCCTCGGGAGCGTCTCGCGCGGCCACGCGCGTTCGTCGAACGCGCCGACGAAGGCGTCCAGCAGCGCCACGCTCCCGCCCGGGAGGTTCATCACCGCCTGCGTGAACCGCAGCGGGGCGGGGTCGTCACCGCCCCCCGCCGCCGAGTCGCCGCCGCCGCGCTCCGGATTCGATCGCGCGCGTTCCGCCCCGCCGCCGAACCGCGCGTTCACCGCGCCGACGCGCGCCGCCACGCACAGCCGCGCGTCCATGCACGTCGTCCCCGCGAGAAGCCCGCGGGCGCGGCGGTCCTCGCGCCCTTCGTCCTCGCCCCCGTCTGATTCTCCCGCGATTCTCCCCGAGGAGGTCGCCCCGCGGAGGAAGTTGGCGCGCTCGTTCAACTCCAGGTACCGCACCGCGCGCGGGTTGAGGTCGTTCGCGTACACCGCCCTCACCTTCCGCGCCGCCAACAGCGCGATCGGGCCGACGCCGCAGCACAGGTCGAGGACGACGTCGTCGGCGGCGAACGAGCGCACGAGCCGGGCTCGCTCTGTGCCGAGTCGGCTGTTCCAGTACACGGCTCGAAAATCCATCCGGAACGTCAAGCCGTTTTCCCTCGCGCTCGTCTCGAGCGGGGCGTCGGGGCCCGCGCCCTCGCCCTCGCCGGCGAGCACCTCCATCTCGAACGTGCGGTGGGGTCCGCCGGTCTCGCCCACCTTGTTCACCACCGTGCGGACCTGCGGGAGCTTGTCCAGGAGGACGCGCGCGATGCGGGTTTTGTGCGGGGCGTGCTCGGGCCTGAGGTTGAGGTGCGCGATGGTGCCCGCGAGCTCGAACCCGGTGGGGACGGTGACGTCCGCGGGGAGGAGGCGCGAGAGCGCCTCCTCCGCGCTCAGGTCGTCGTACCCGAGGACGAGGCGGTGCGTGACGAGGCGCGCGCTCGAGGAGGCGCTCAGGGCGCGCCCGACCGCCGCGGGGAGGGCGGCGACCGGCGTCCCGGGCGCGCACGTGGACTCGTCGAGGAGGATGAGCGAGTCGGAGGAGGAGGAGGGGTCGGCGGAGGAGTCGGCGTCAGCCTCCGAGTCCTCCTCGCCGGGGCGCAGGTGCACCACCTTGTGCATGCGCGGGCGCGCGATCGTGTGCTTCTTGAGCGCGCCCATCAGGCCCCCGATCTCGCGCCGAGGCGCGCGAACCGCCAACACCTCCGTCTCCGTCACGAACCGCGCGTCCGAGGGATCCACCGCCGACGACGCCGACGCCGACCCGCCGGGGGGGGCGGCGGCGGGATGCGCCGCGCGAGCGCACGTCGAGCGCGCGCGACGCCGAAGCGCCCCCGCGCGAGCGAGCGTCGCCACCGCGCGAAGCGCCGAGGAGGAGGACGACGACATCGACGCCACGGGACCGCGCGAGCGACGAGTGCCACCCGGCCCCGGAGGGAGGCGCCGGGTGGGTGGGTGGGGGGGGGGGCGTCGCCGAGAAAAGCGTGGAGTGGCTTTAGGCGAAAGAACGAGACGAGGGGGGAGGACTCGCTTTCGACGGATCACATTCGACAAATTTTATTGCAGAGACAACACCCGCCGAGGCGCTCCACTTGTGCGTCGCTTGATTCGTGAGCAAGACAAAAGCGGTCCTATCACACGGACTACACGTGCTGGTACGGGGGTACCATCACGTCTCGCTTCTCCGTCGTGCTCACGAACCAACAATGACGAACGCTCGATGAGCCAAGTGGAGCGCCCCCCTTCTTTTACCCCAGCGCGAAACTGTGAGATGTTTAGTCTTGTCCCGGCGGGTTTCCGGTTTCCGTCTCCGCGGCACCCCGTTCCCGCTCTCTAGGCCATGGCGGCGACGACCATGTTGTTGAGTCCGCAGCTCCCCTTGTCTTTGCATATCTTGTAGTACCCGTCCTCGCCCCAGTCCGGCCCCCACGAGTTCTTGACGATCCAGAACGGTTCGTTGTGGAGCCTGAGCGGCGCGTACTCGCCGTCTCCGTACCCGACGATGAGGACGCCGTGGTCGAGCCTCTCCTTGTTGCAGATGAACGGGCACGACACCCCCCCCTTGTAGCTCTGCATCCACGCCGCGTCGATGCCGATGGACAGCGGCCCGTGCTTCACGAGCGCCGCCGCGATCTGCGACTCGTCCGTGCTCACGAGCGCGAAGTCCGCGACGGTCGCCGCCGGCGGCCCGTCCTTGTCGCTCTTGCACTTCCCAGCCTTGGCGACGTACGGGTAGTTCGCCTCGAGGTCCAGGCCCCGCTTCTGGACGTACGCCATGGCGTTGATGGGGAGGCCGCCGTCGCACCCGGAGTCGCACGCGTCGGGAACGTCCGGGTCGCACGTGTGGTCGCAGTCCACGAGCTGCTGCTCGGAGAGGCTCGTGAGGTTTCCCGTGGCGAGGAAGTTGGCGCCCTCCACCGCGCCCGTGGTGGAGAAGGTCCAGCACGAGCCGCAGAAGCCCTGATTCTTCACCGCGGTCACCGCGCCGCGCTCGCGCCAGTCGACGTTGAGCGGGAGGTCGTCGGTCGGAAGGTCGGGGAGGACCGCGCCGGCGTCGCGCATCGAGCGGCGCCTGGACTCGATGTGGTCCTTCGTGATGGGGCGGCCGAGGTACGCGGACGCGAACTCGGAGGGGGTGAGGTCGAAAAATTTCGTCACCCCGTGCACCGCCGACCCGCCGTCGTTCGCCTGGCGCGCCTTCGCCGCCGCGACGTTGGCGGCGAAGACGCCGAGGCGGTAGACGTACTCCTTCGCGGAGTGCGCGTAGTGAAGGGTCTTCTCGTACGTGGCGAGGAACGAGTCGAACTCGTCCCTGAGAGCGAGGACCTATGTTTTCAGGGGAGAGAGAGAGAGAGGAAGAAGAAGGGGGGGGGTCAGCGGCGGGCAAATACTTTTGGAGGAAAGCGAAGCGAACCCACTGGTCGTATCCGCGTCCACCGCTCGTTCGCGCGACCCTTCGTTCGGTCGGGCGACGTGTTTTCTCGGAGGGGTGGACGGCCCCCCCGCTGGGGGGGGGGGGGTTCGGGGAGGGATGGCGCGCGGCGCTGCGGGGTCGTCGACGCCGGGTTCGAGGCTCCGCCGTCGCGAGCGGGTGTCGTCGTACCTCCGCGTCGAGCTCGGCGAGCATATCGGCGAGGACGCGCGCGTGCGCGGGGTCCTCGGTCGCGTCGAATCGCGAGGGATCCGCCGCGGCGTCGGTCGCGGTGGCGCTGCGGATCTCGGCGTGGTCGCGCGACGCGAGGAGGGCGCCGAAGGGCGCGAACCGCGCCGCGCGCGCGGCGGGCGCGCCCGCGAGGAGCGCGAACGCCGCGAGGGCGAGAGCGCGCGTGCGGGCCGGCATCGTGCGCGCGAGGGGCGTTCCGCGCGGACGGCGGAGTGAGGCCACGCGCGAACGCGGGATCCGTGTCAGCCTGCGCGCGGCGACATCGCGTCGTCGTCCAGCGTGGCGGGCGCGATACGCCCGGCGGTGACGTCGCGTTTCCGCCCCCTCCGAGAGAAACGAACAACGAGCCCACGACGCGCCGAACCCTTTCATCACTCCGAGCGTCTCGCGCCCGACCCACGCGCGTCGTCGCTCCGTCGTCGGCCGCTCTTCGACGCGATGGCGGCGAGCGCGGTCGCGCGCGTCGTCTCTCCCTCCTGTTCGCGCCCGCGGGAGCGTCGCTTCCTCCCTCGCGCGTCGTACCGGCGGAGTTCGTTGCCCATTCGCGACGTGCGCCTCCGCGCCTCCGAGCCGATGAAACCGTGGTGGGAGCTCGCCCCGCTCCCCTCGAACGTCAAGAACGCGGCGAAGGAGATCGAATACTTCGGCGGCACCCCCCTCCAGCGCCTCCTCCCGTGGCTCTCGAAGCCCAAGGCCACCCCCCCGGGCAGGCCCGACGCCTCGGACGACCGCTCGCTCGTGCTCTTCGATTTCTCCGAGACCTCCCCCGATGCCGACCCCGACCGCTTCGCGCGCGTGTGGGGCGAACTCAACGACGTCGTCATGGGCGGCCGCTCCGAGGCGTTCGCGACGATCGTCACGATCCCGAAGGCCCAGGGTGGGTCGTGCGCGAAGCTCAGCGGGTACGTGGAGGGCGAGGGCGGCGGGTTCGCGTCCGTGCGCACGAGGGACTTCGAGACCCCGCTTGACCTGGAGGCGTACGACGGCGTCCGACTGAGGGTCAGGGGCGACGGCCGGCGGTACAAACTCATCCTCCGCGACACGGACGATTTTTTCGCCCTGTCGTGGCACGCGGGGTTCGACACCGTCGAGAACGAGTGGGTCGACGTCGAGGTGCCGTTCGAGGACCTCGTTCCGGTGTTGCGCGCGGAGGCGGTGGGCGAGGGGTCGCCCGACGCGCGGGCGTTCCGGAGAGGGCGAATCTTCTCGATCCAGCTGATGTTCTCCAAGTACGAGATGGGGATGGCGCAGCTGAACAAAACGTTCGCGAGCGGACCGTTCGCGCTCGAGGTGGCCTCCGTCAAGGCGTTCGCGCGGCCGAAGGTGAAGGAGGAGGCGATCGTGCGAGCGGTCAGGGCCGCGGGAGGCGCGGAGGAGGCGACGAAGGAGAAGAACGAGGGAGGGAAGAGAGGAGGGTCGTCGAGCGCGTCTCCGTGACGAGACGGAGAAGAGGGTTCCGACGCGACACTTCGACGACGCACCGTCGCGGATGAAAAGACTCGAAAGACGCAAAGACTACTGTAGAAAGACGCAAAGACTGTACAAAGACTCGAGGCGCTCGGCGGCGCGCGGTAGAGACTACGAAGCTACTGTGTAATAGATAGAAAGTGAAAGCCTCCTCGTCCGCGCTCACTCTCAGCCTGGACTCCTCACTCAACGGAGTCTCTGACGAGACACGCGGGCAACGCTGCGGCGGCGGGGTCCATCGCGGCGCTCATCATCACCCCGTACATGAGGTCCGCCGCCCTCCCCCCGTTGGCGTCGACGCCGTCCCACGTCTGCAGCGGCGACCCGAACGTCGCGACGCGCCCCCATTCCGCCTCCGCCTCCCTCGCCTCCTCCTCCTCCTCCGCCGCGCCTCCGCCCCCGTCGTCCCGAAGCGCGGCGACGACGGTGAGGAGCTCCAGCGCGGCGCCCGACCTCGGTCCGTCGAGAAGACTCGCGACGGGCGCGAAGACGCTCGGCGCGCCCGCGCCGCCGCTCGCGCGCGCCAACGCGCGCTCCGCGGCGGCGTGCTCCGGCCGCTTCGCGCGCGTCAGCAGGCACGCGAGCACGTCCAGCGCCGCGGCGGACGCCGGCGCGAGCGACGCGTCGTACGAACCCTCGCCGCCGCCGCCGCCGCCGCCCGCGGCGGACCCGTTCGACTCCTCCGCCGCTCGTTCCCTATCGCCCCCCCTTCCCCCTCTTCGTCCGCTCGGCTGCGGCGACTGCGCGGCGGCGGCGACGTCGACGAGGACCCTGACGACGGGGACGGTGTGGTCCGGGAACACGAACTCGGCGAGCGCGTCCGCGACGATCTCCGCGAGCCTCCCCGTCCTCGCCGCGCCGAGCGGCGGCGGCGGCGGCGGCGGCGGAAGCCGGACGATTCCGTCGGCGCGGATCGGGCGGGCGACCGCGTGCCGCTTCCCGCGCGGCACCGCGCCTGGGGCGTCGGGGCTCGGGAGCGTCGACTCCAGCGCCGCCGCGAGGAGGTCGTTTCGGCCTCCGGGCGCCGCCGCCCGGAGTCCCGCGGCGAGCCACCGCCCCGCGGCGGCGCCCTCGCCGACGCCGAGCGGGCCCGAGTCCGCCGGGGGCAAGCCGCGGATCCGAGGCGACTGACCGACCGACGGACCCGCGGGGGACCGACCGCGGGCCGCCTTGAGGCGACCGGAGGAGGCGTCCCGCGGACTATTGGTCGTCCGGCCCGGGGACCCCGACCCTCCGTGCGGGGACGACGCGGCGCCGTTCGGGCTCGGGATCCCGTCGCCGGCGTCGGAGGCGTCGAAACCACCGGGGGACTCCGTTTCCCCGCGCGCCCTTCCCGCGGGGTCCGCCTCGGCCCTCGCCGCGTCCTCCTCGGCGGCGGCGGCGGCGGCGAGGACGACGGGGAGAAGCCCCGCGACGACCAGCGCGAGGGCCCTTCGGCCGCCCCACCGCCGGCCGACGCCCACCACCGGCGCCACCGCCGCGAGTGCCCGCGCCGCGTGCGTCGCGCTCTCCGCGCGGCACAGGCCCTTGACGAGCAAAGGCGCGAGGTCGGGGAGACGCATCGCCGCCGACTCCGCCGCCGCGTCGCGGAGGGCCTGCGCCGCGGGAGGCTCGCGAAACGAACCGCACAGCCACGCGTCGAGCGCCGCCTCGATCGTCTCCGCGACGATGAAGGCGCCGCCGCCGGCGTCGCCGCCGGTCTCGCCGCCGCGTCGCCTCGAACTACTCCCGCCGCGCGATGAACCGGACGAGGACGCGCCGGTCGCGCCGTCGCGCCGGGACCCGCCCTCGGGGTACCGCGCGCCCACGGGTTGCGGCGCGGCCACCTCGAGGATGCGCTCGGCGGCGCCGGTGGGATCGTCCAGCGGCCACGCGAGCGCCATCGTCGAAAACAGACGCGCCGCGCGCGCGTACAGAGGCGGGTGGAGCGTGCGCAGACACGCCGCCGCGCCCCACGCGACGTGCGGGTACCGGACCAGATCGCGCTCGTCCTCCACGAGCGACATCATCTCCGCGAGGGTGTCGAGCAACAGGCATGCGAGGTCCGCCGCCGCCTGCGCGGAGCGCGCGGAGACGACGCGGCCGTCGGATCCCCCGTCGCCGCGATGGCGGTGTTTCGACCGCGAGGAGGACCCGGACGAGGACCGCGCCGCGCGACTCCCGTACCCGGAGGACCCGGCGCGCGAGAATCCGTCGGAATCGCCCAAACCGCGCATCACGCTCCCGCCCTCGGCGGCGGCCGCCGCGGAGCACGTCGCGGCGAGGAGCGCGTCGCACGATTCCTGGTCCAGCGGCACGCGCAGCGCGGCGAGGACGCGCGCGGACGCCGCGGCGAGAGGGAACGACGCCGCGCGTAACAGCCACCGCCGCGCCTCGTCCGCCCACTGCTCGCGCAAACCCGGCTCGAACACGAGCGCGTCCGGGAGGAGGCCGACGAGACGCGCGATGGCGTCGGGGGACCAGGGCGCGCCGCCCTCGCTCGCGCCGAACCCGCCGCGCTGAATCACGCCGCCGACGAGGCCCCCGGCGCTCGACGACGCCGCCGCGCCGGGCCGCGCGAGCGTCGCCTGAAGCCGGGCCACCGCCGCGCGACCCTTCGCGAGCTCGCCGGCGGCCAACTCGGGGAAAGAGGACGAGGAAGACAGAGAACCCGCCCCGCCGCGAGAAAAAGTGTCGAAGCCGCGTCCCTCCGCGTCGCCGCCGTACGCGTGGGCGTCGCCGATTTTGGAGTGCCCGAAATCCAACGCGCCCGGGACGCCCCCGCCGCCCGGGTCGGGCACGACGTCGCCCCACCGCCCGACCTCGCCCTGCCACCCCTGCCCCGCGGCGGACCCGTTCGGTCTCGAAGGGTTCGCCTGGATCGGTCGTCGCCTCTGGGTCCGCGTGAAGGAGAGCGGGCGCGCGGCGAGCGCGTGCGCGAGGTTGGCGAGGAGCTGCCTGCAGTGGGCCCTGACGGTGGGTTCCGGCGACCCCGCGAGCGTGGCGACGACGGCGTGGAGTAACACGGGGAGGTGCACGCGGAAATCCTCGTCGTGTTCCGCCGCCACCTCCGCGAGCAGGATGATCGCGAGGTCCGGCGCGGTGACGCGCAGGCCGTCGTCTCCGTCGGCGTCCCCCCCGTCCGGACCCGCGCCCCACCGCTCGCCCGATTCGCTCGCGTCGTCGTCCCCGCGGTTCGAACGCGACGCGCCGCTGACGACGCTCCCGGCGTACTCGCTCTCGGTGAAATCCGCCTGGCTGAGAAGGTCGGCGTCGCGCTCGCTCCGGCGCTCGCGCTCGGGCCTGGGCGGGTAGTCCACCTCCAGGCCGCGCAGAGAGATGGCGTACACGAGCTGGTCGACGCTCTGCTGCGGCGCGGCCCGCGCGAGGTACAGGCACACGCGCTTCGCGGCGAGGCAGTACTGCGACATCGACGCGACGGAGCCGGCGTCCTCGAGCCCCTTCTGTTCCAAAAAACGCAACGCGGGGACGACGTTGCGCGGGGACTTGCCGATGTGCCGCCAGAGCGTCTCCATCTCGCGCGGCAGCGCGTCGCCGCGGAAGTACGTCACGAAGTACAGCGCCTTCAGCAGGCGCTCGCTCCGGCCCTGCGCGGCGATGTGCGGGAGGTGGAGCCCCGCGACCCACGGCGCGAGCGCGGCGAGGACGTGCCGATGCGCCCCCGCGTCCGCCGCGCCCTCGTCCATCTGCCGCCCGAGCGCCTCCACCAGGAGCTCCTCGCCCAAACCGGGGACGTGCCGCGCGAGCTGACGCGAGACGTTCTGCTGGAACGCCTGGTACGCGTCGGGGAGCTCCGGGAGCGCGTCCGTGCCCAGAGACAAAACCTCCGCGAGCCCGGGTCCTCCGGAACCCCCCGATCGGGTTCGCGCGTGGCGGTGGGTCCCCGCCGTCTGGGACCGCGCCGCCATCTCGCCCAAATCCAGCGCCGTCGCCGCGCGGAGCAGAGCCACGGCGTCGTCGCGAACCGTCGCGGACGGGTGCACGAGCTTGTACAGCACGAGCGCGACGATCTTCGCGGGAGAACACGAGGGGCGCGCGACGGGGGAGAGAGACTCTCCGGGATCCGCGGCGCGTCGTTCGTCGTCTCCCTCGTCGTCTCCCTCGTCGTCTTCCTCCGTCTCGACGCGCCGCGTCTTCCGCTCGCGCTCGGCGTGATCGGCGTAGAGGGCGGCGAGGACCGAGACGTGCGCGGCGGCGGTTCTCTCCCTCGGGGAATAACACGCGTCCAGGACGGTGTGCGCGAGGCCCGGGTTCGCCTTCAGGTGGTACCTGAGCGCCCTCCGCGCGACGCCCGCGGCGCTCCGCGCGGAGACCCCCGGGATCCGACCTTGGCTGAGCAAGTCGCCGATCCAACGCAACACCCGCCCCTTCGGTTTCCTCGCGTCGTCGTCAAACGCCGGCCCGGCCAGCAGCGCCGCCATCGCCTCGCGAGCGACCCGCACCGTCACCGCGGGGTGCGTCGGGTCCACGCCCCCGCCCGCGCTCCGCCCGCCCGCGCTGCTCCGGTCGTCCCCGGACACCCTCGACCCGGAGACCCTCGAGAACGAGTCCCCGTCGCCGCCGCCGCCGAGGGCGAAAAAAGACCCCCGGAACGACGCGAGCTCCTCGAACCCTCCCGCGCTCGTCGAAGACCCCTCGAGCGCCGGAGGAAGCCCGAGCCTCGATCGGTCGACGGACCCGGCGAAGCCCCCGGAACCGTACGCGCCCCGCTCGGGGGAGTGGATCGAACCGCCGCCGACCGCGCCGGCGCGCCGAGAGAACGAAGACCCCGACCCCGAGAGTCCCGTGGAGAGTCCCGGCCCGGGGCTTCGAGAGTCCCGGCGGCTGTACGCGGAGTCGAAGCTCCCGAGGCTCCGCGCGGACCCGGGTCCCGAGGGCCCCTTCGGGAACCCCGCGTGCGCGGAGGCGGCGGAGCCCGAGGCGTCCGGGCCGTACGCGTCTGCGCCCCCGCCGGACTGCGCGACGAGCGCCGCCTCGCCGCGCTCGGCGATTTCCCGGAACCGTTCCCACAGCCTGGCGCGCGTCTCCGGCGTCGCCGCGTCGGGCGCGAGCGCGGCGATTTGCGGCGCGCAGACGACGGCGCACTGCGCGGCGGCGAACTGGAGCCGCGCGAGCTCGTCCGCGCTCGACTCCACGCCGGCGCTCGTGCCGCGCGCGTACTCCACCGTGCCGTCGATGAACGCGAGCAGGTGCTTCGCGACGGCGTCCCTCCCGCCGCGGCCGGGCGCCGCGTACGCCGCCGCGCCGGACGACGCCAGGCGGAGGTGGAGCCGCGCGAGGTGCGCGCGGAGCTCGCGGTCGGCGCTCGCGCGGTCGAACGGCGTGCCGACGGCGCCCGCGGCCCGAGAGGAAGGGGACGCGCCGCCGCCGCCGCTCAGCGCCGCCTGGAGCGGCGCGAGCGCGGATAAGAGCCGCGGCGCCGCGAGCGGGGGCACGCGCGCGAGCACCGAAGCCGCCGCCGCCGCCTGCGCGCCGCCCTCGCGGAGGCAGGGCACCAGGAGCGCGAACAGCGACGCGAGGGACCCGCGCGCGCCCAGCGGCGTCGTTCGCACCGGAAACGCCGTCGCGAGGAGCGGATTGGGGGGGATGCCCGCGGATTCGGGGGGATGCGCCGTCCCGGGGACAGCTTGGTTCTCGGCGTTCGACGCCCGGTCCTCTGCGTCGGTCGGGCTCGCCGCGCACACGAAACACGTGCAGTTTCTCCACGCCTCGAACTTGGCCGAGTCCGGGTCGGTGGGCGCGCGAGGGCGCACAGGCACGGCGCGGTTCGCGGCGTTGGCCCTCGCGCCCTCCTGCATCATCGTCGCCTGGACGCGCTGCAGCGCCTGCGCCCTCGCCGTGGTCGTCACCTCCGGGCTCGCCGTCGCCGCGCGCGCCGCGAGCGCGCCGAGCGCCGAAGTCCACGCGCCGCCGCGCGTGTGCCGCGCCACCGCCGAGGGGCCGCCCGTCGCCGCCGCCGAAGCCGCCGACGCCGCCGAGTCGCCGCTCGGCGTCGTCGTCGGCGGACGGTGCGCGCTTCGAGGGGAGGACGAGGGAGACCTGGGGGCCGCCTCCTCGGTGACGTGGCCGAGGGACGCGGTGTCCGCCGGGCGCTCGTCCCCGCCGAGGGCGCTCCACATCATGTCCCCCGCGCACGCGTCGAGAATCGCGCTCATCGAAGGCGGCGCGCCGCGCGCGTCGAGATCGGGATCGGGACCGGGACCTTTTCCCCCCTCGTCGGACCCGCCCCCCGCCGCCGCCGCCGTCCCGGCGTCCACGACGCCGCCCGAGCGTCTGAGCGCGGCGGCCAACGCCGCCACCTCCTTCAGCATGTCCACCGCCGCCGCGCGCACGCTCGGCGAGGGGCTACACAGGAGCAAGAGCCCCGCGCTCTCCGGCCGAAGCGTCCCGAGCGAGGCGGCGGGCCCCGGTCCCGCGGCGTCGGGTTTCGTTTCCTTCTCGACGCGCGCTCGCTCGGCTTCGTCCGCGACGGCGCCGCGCCACACCGCGCACACGTCCCTGAGCGTCGTCAGCGCGGACGCGGCGACGGCGGCGTCGGTGAGGCTGATGCCCGCCTGCGCGGCCCCCGGCGGGCGGAGCAGCGTCGCCGCCGCGCCCTGCACGACGGCGTCGCGGCTCGCCGGGAGCGCCTTCACCGCGCGCCGCATCGCGTCCCCCGCGGCTTCGCGAACCGCGGGGTGCGGATGCGCGCACAGAGGCGGCACCGCCTCCCCCAGCGCCTTCCCGCGCCACTCCTCCGGCGCGATGAACGGGATGCACCTGAGCAGGCTCACGGCGACCGCGACGGACGCCTCCTCCGTCGGCTTCGCCAGCTGTAACGCGCGCGCGGTCGCCCCGAGCTGGCGCCGCAGCGCCCGCCCGAGGCCCGACGCCGTGGACGCCGCCTCAATCGCCGCGCGCTTCTCCGCCGCGCTCGCCTCCGCGCCCGGCGCCGGGCTCGACCCCGCCACGCGATCGGCGAAGCCCGCCAGCGGGTCCAACCCGCCGTCGCGCATCCCAGTCAGGATCCCCGCCAGGCCGGGCTCGACCGGCGCGCGGCCGCGAACCCGGGCGCCGCCCCCCGCCGCGAACCTGGGCGCGGTGAGGAGGATGATGTCCGGCACCGCCGTGAGTCCCGCGGCGGCGGCGGCGGTGGCTTTCCCCTCGCGCAGTAAATCCAACACGACGTCCGCGCTGAGGAGCGGGTCCAGGCGAGACACCGCCGCGGTCGCCCTCGCGACGCTCAGGGTCAGCGCCGCGTCGCTCGGCCCGTTCTTCACCCCCGCGGCGGCCGCGGCGAGCGCGGCCCTGAGCCTCGTCCGCGTCACCTCCGGGAGCGGCGGCGCGGAGGGCGCGGGCGCGGCGCCGCCCCGCGGCAGCGGCGGCGCGATGCCCTCGACGATGCACCGCAGCGCCTCCGTCGCCGGCGCGCGGAACTTAGGCTCCCTGAACGCCCTCAGCAGCATCGTGTCCATGAACGCGTGCATGCCCTCGCCGCCGTCCCCGCCGCACAGCGCCTCCGCCGCGTGCAAAGCGCCGAGGAGAGGCAACCCGGCGGGCGCGTGCTTCTTCTCGTTTCCTTTGATCCAGCGCGTCGCGTCGTCGCGACACGTCGCCACCGCGCGCGCCCACTCGCGCGGGCCCGAACCCGAACCCGCCGAACCCGCGTGGTGAACCACCCGCGCGCCCAGCACCCCGGCGCCCAACACCGCGGTGAGCAGGGCGCTCAGCGCGTGCCTGAGGTCACTCTTGCGGTGCGTCGGGGTCCAGTTGAGCGGATTCAGCCGAGTCAGCGTCCTCGCCGCGGAGCTCGCCGCCGCGCTCGCAGCCGCCGCGGCGCGCGCGCGCGCGCGCTCGTCACTCGCGCGCGACGCGTCCCACTCCCCCGCGCCCGGGTCTCCGAGCCAGGCGTGCAGGTACCTGGCGCCGTGGATGACCCTGTGCGCCTCCGGGCGGGTGGCCTCGGCGTTGACCCTGGGCTCGAGCTCGGCGACGAAGCGGTCGACGCAGAGGTCGGGGTCGTGCCTGGAGGCGAGCCCGAGGCACCGCGCGGCGAGCTCGCGCGCGTCGGGGCTCGGGTCGAGCGGGACCGGGGCCGCGCAGGAGACCGCGTCGCCGCCGCCCGTGGTCCCTCCCGCGCGCGCGTCGCCGCCGGCGAGCGGGCGCGCGCCCCATCGCTCCCACCTCGGCGCGGGCTTCGGGGCGCCGACGTGGGATGAGGACGCGTGGGCGGAGCCGGGGGATCCGTCGGGGAGGAGCGCGTCGAAGGCGGCGTCCAGGAGCGCGGGGACGTCGCGCGCGGGAAGCGCGCCGGGGGGGAGCGGGGCCAGGACGCGGTGGACGGCGTGCCAGAACGCGAGCTGGAGGACGTCGGACTGCCAGAGGATGGAACCGCCGGAGCCGCTGCTGCGCGCGAGCGCGACGAGCTGCTCGCGGTGCCATCGCACGAGCGCGTCCACGAGCTGCGACTCGCACCCGGGCGCGACCGCCGCGAGCGCGGGGAGGAGGTCGCGAAGCGCGCCGAGGCTTCGCGTCGCGTCCGTCGTCGCGTCCGCGGGGCCCTGGATGGAAAGCGCGCGGGAGAGAGAAG
>MDSW01073738.1_pt1 | contig 14690 bp, 13 predicted proteins | sample 811171 | NCBI WGS metagenome assembly MDSW01 (sample SAMN05326641, study PRJNA326480) | marine metagenome | isolation source: seawater | place: Atlantic Ocean: North West | collected 2012 | reverse complement strand
GCCAGGTGAAGGATGTCTTAAAACTATAATATCAACTTTCATGGCAATTATATTACTAATTGTATCTATCAAATTTTCCCCTTTACTAATTGAAGATCCAGAGTAAGAAAAATTAATCACATCTGCACTTAATCTTTTTTCTGCCAGTTCAAATGACAGCTTTGTTCTTGTGCTATTTTCAAAAAACAAATTAGCAATGGTGATGTCTCTTAAACTTGGTACTTTTTTTATTGGGCGATTAATTATTTCTTTAAAATGGGAGGCTGTTTGAAAAATCAAGTTTAAATCATCTTCTGTCAGATACTTTATTCCTAACAAATGATCAACTGAAAGTTTATTTCGTGTCATTTTTCTTCAATATAAACAATGTTTTCAATTCCGTTTTTATTCCATTGAACTTTGACTTTATCACCCTGAATCGCATCGATTTGAGTTCCTAAATAATCAGGTTGAATAGGTAAATGTCTGCTAAATCTTCTGTCTATAAGCACCAAAAGCTCAATTTCATTAGGTCTGCCAAAAGAATCTATAGCAGTAAGGGCGGCTCTAATACTTCTTCCAGTATATAAAACATCATCAATTAATACAACTAGTTTGCTTTCAACAATGACATCCATCTTAGTTGATTTGGGTGATAATATTGTCTCTGATCTTCTAAAATCATCTCTAAAAAATGTCACATCCAACTTACCATGAGATATATTCTTTATGCCATATGATTCTTCTAATATTGAGATTAATCGGTTAAGCAAATATATTCCCCGAGGTTGAAGACCAATTAGTACCGTATTTTGAAAATCTTTGTGCTTTTCAATTAATTGACAGGCTAATCTATTTAGTATGGTTTCAAATTTTCGTTGAGATAAAAGTGTTTTTCGAACCATAATTATAATTGATAAACAAAAATATCATTTTTAAATAAAAACCCTCCTAATGGAGGGGTACGTTTATTAATCATATGTGAAAAAAAATCATTTTTAGTCAGTTTTCTTTAGTTTAGAAAAATCTTCTATATCACCAAGAGTAGTCTTTTCTGAATTTTTTGCCTTAATCTTTTTAGATGCATTTTTGAAATTTTTTCGCTCTAATTGTCTGAATAATTCTGTATGAGATATTACAACTTTTTTAAATTCTTTATTAAACTCTATAACTTTAAATTCAGCTTCCTCACCATTTATTAATTTTGATCCATCTTCTTTTTCCATATGTCTAAGAGGGATAAATGCAGTTAAATCATCATTAAATCTGACAGTAGCTCCTTTCTCAACTATAGAATCAATTTTACCTTTATGAATAGTTTCTTCTGCAAAATCAACTTCATACTTATTCCATGGATTGTCAGTAAGTTGTTTATGACCAAGACTTAACTTTCTTCCATCAACATCAAGCTCTAAAACAATAACATCAATATTATCACCTAATGCTAGAAATTCTGATGGATGCTTGATTTTTTTTGTCCAAGACAAATCTGATATGTAGATAAGTCCATCAACCCCTTCCTCAAGCTCAATGAAAACTCCAAAATTTGTAAAGTTTCTAACAGTTCCTTTGTGTTTAGAGTTTACTGGATACTTTGATGTTATATCTGTCCAGGGGTCAGGAGAAACATGCTTTAAACCTAGGGACATTTTTCTAGACTCCCTATCTAAAGTGAGGATTATAGCTTCAACTTCATCACCAACTTTAACAAAATCTTGAGCAGATCTTAAATGAGTGGACCATGACATCTCAGATACATGAACCAAACCCTCAACTCCTTCTTCGATTTCAATGAAAGCTCCATAATCTGCTATTACTACTACTTTCCCTTTAACCTTATCACCTTCATTTAGATTTTTATCTAAATTATCCCAGGGATGAGAGGAAAGCTGTTTGAGGCCAAGCTGAATACGTGATTTGTCATCGTCAAAATCAAGAATTACAACTCTTAACTTTTGATCTAATTCAAGAATTTCACTTGGATGATTTATTCTTGTCCATGAAAGATCAGTGATGTGAATCAGACCATCAACTCCTCCTAAATCAATAAAAACTCCATATGAAGTAATATTTTTTACTATTCCTTCTAGAATTTGTCCTTTTTCAAGTTGTGAGATTATCTCTTTTTTCTGCTCTTCAATATCAGCTTCAATTAATGCTTTGTGAGAAACTACAACATTTTTAAACTCATGATTGATTTTAACAACTTTGAATTCCATAACCTTATTGACATATTGATCGTAGTCTCTTATAGGTTTAACATCAATTTGAGAACCAGGTAAAAATGCTTCAATTCCAAAAACATCAACAATCATTCCACCTTTAGTTCTGCATTTCACATGTCCTTTGACAATTTCGCCATTCTTATTAGCTGCATTTACTCTATCCCAAGCTTTTATAGTTCTTGCCTTACGATGAGATAGAATTAATTGACCGGTTTTATCTTCTCTAACATCAATTAAAACTTCAACTTTGTCACCAACTTTGAGATCTGGATTATATCTAAACTCATTTAGAGATATTACACCCTCAGATTTGGAATTGATATCAATTATGGCTTCTCTATCAGTTATATGAACCACCTCTCCTTCAATTATTTCATCTTCAGTTGATGAATTAAAACTTTTATCTACTAATAATTCAAATTCTTTTAATTGTTTTTCGTCAATCAAATCAATACCTTCTTCATAATTATGCCAATTAAAGTTTCCTAATAGATTTTGATCTGTTGCTTTAGATGCGCTAACTTTTTTTTCAGTCTTATCTTTCACATCTTGTTTCTTCTGAGGAACTTTCTTTTTAGATTCTTTCTTTGGAGTTGTAGACTTTACGGTAGACTTTTTCTCGGAAACTTTCTTTTTAGATTCTTTCTTTGGAGTTGTAGACTTTGCGGTAGACTTTTTCTCAGAAACTTTCTTTTTAGATTCTTTCTTTGGAGTTGTAGACTTTGCGGTAGACTTTTTATCAGAAACTTTCTTTTTAGTTTCTTTCTTTGAAGTTGTAGACTTTACGGTAGACTTTTTATCAGAAACTTTCTTTTTAGTTTCTTTCTTTGGAGTTGTAGACTTTACGGTAGACTTTTTATTAGAAACTTTCTTTTTAGTTTCTTTCTTTGCTGCAGTAGCTTTTGAAGTAGTCTTAGCTTTCTTTGCCATTTCTTATTTTTTGTATTCTAGCACTCTAGGGAAATTAAGTTTTGTACTAGAAGCGGTTGTTAATTTTTTATCTTTTAACTTTTCCCTTTACAAATTAAAAGCTTGCAAATTTATGTTATATATATCTATTAACAAACAATATTGAGAAATTTATAATGGAAAGTGTTTAATTTAAAAACTCTATGATTTTATCGAATACTTTTTCTATTGTCAAATTTGAAGTGTCGATTTGAATAGAATCTTTAGGGATTATTAGTGGGGAAAGTTTTCTCTTCTCATCAGTTCTATCTCTTGTAATTATATTTTCTTTAATTTTATTTTTTGAAATTTTTATTCCTTTTTTTATCATTTCATTCCAACGTCTATCAACTCTAGTTTCAATAGATGCATTAAAAAAAAACTTGAAATTGGCGTTAGGAAAAACAACAGATCCTATATCTCTGCCTTCAATAACTAATCCTTTTGATATCTTTAATGATCTTAATTGCTCTAAAACAAATGAACGAACAAATGATATTTTTGCAATTAAACTCACACTTTCAGAGACCTCATAAGAACGGATTTCATCATCAAGTCGACTTTGATTAAAATAGAGTTTATTCGTTTCACTATTTAAAAAAAAGCTTGACTCATCCAAGCTATTTTTCAAAAGATCAAGATTTATTGAACCAGATTCAAGAAAACCATTCTTTATTGAAAGAAGGGTTATTGCTCGATAAATAGAGCCAGTGTCTACATAATTGTATTTTAAATGACTTGAAATTTTTTTTGCAATTGTACTTTTCCCAGTTGATGCAAACCCGTCGATAGTGATGATTATAGGATTAGACAAGATTAGAGTTTTTTCGAGTTTAAAACAGATTGTTCTGTAACAGCAAGCTTAATAACCTCATGCATTTCCTTAACATAATGAAAGATTAAACCTGTCAAGTATTCTGGATCAATTTCTTCAACATCCTTTCTATTATCCTTAGATAATATAATTTCTTTAATTTTTGATCGTTTTGCTGCTAATATTTTTTCTTTAATTCCGCCAACAGGAAGAACTTTACCTCTAAGAGTAATTTCCCCAGTCATTGCTAACTTACTTTTAACTTTCTTTTGTGTTAAAAGTGAAACTAAAGAAGTTAACATTGCTATTCCTGCACTTGGGCCATCTTTAGGAGTCGCCCCCTCAGGGACATGAATATGAATGTTATATTTTCCAAAAGAGAAATTACTTAAGCCTAATTTTTTTGAGTTTGATTTTATATATTCTAATGATATAGTTGCTGATTCTTTCATCACATTTCCTAAATTTCCCGTTATTGACAATACACCCTTACCTTCAGAAATTGCAGATTCAATAAAAAGAATTTCTCCTCCAACCGAAGTCCATGCTAGACCTACAACTACTCCAGCAGTGGAATTATTTTCATACTTATCTCGAAAAACTTTTTCTATCCCAAGTATTTCATGCAAATTCTCCTTTGATGGTTTTTTGATAAAATTTTCTTCTAGGCTTATTGACTTTGCAACATAACGTACACATTTTGAAATTTGTTTTTCTAGACCTCTAACTCCAGATTCACGAGTATAGTTTTCAATTATTTTAATTATTACATTCTTATTCAGAGACAAATCATTATTTTTTAAACCATGTTCAACTAGTTGTTTTGGAAGAAGATGTTTTTTTGCAATTAGAGTCTTTTCCTCAACTGTATATCCAGTCATGTTAATAGTTTCCATACGATCCAAAAGAGCTGGATAAATTGGGGAGAGACTATTTGCTGTTGCAATAAACATGACTTTAGATAAATCATATCCCATTTCTAGAAAATTATCATGAAACTTAGTGTTTTGCTCGGGATCAAGTACTTCTAGTAAAGCTGCTGCTGGATCACCTTGAATTCCAGAATTGATTTTGTCAATTTCATCAAGTACAAAAACAGGGTTAGAAGTTCCAGCTTTTTTAATTGCCTGAATTATTCTTCCTGGCATAGCACCAATATAAGTTTTTCTGTGACCCCTTATTTCAGCTTCATCTCTCATACCTCCAAGAGAAATTCGAACATATTTTCTACCAAGCGCTTCGGCAACTGATTTTCCAAGAGAGGTTTTGCCGACACCGGGCGGGCCATAAAGACATAAAATTGGAGATTTCATATCTTTTCTTAACTTGAGTACTGCTAGATGTTCAATGACACGATTTTTTACATCTTTAAGACCATAGTGATCTCTATCAAGTATTTTTTGAGCTCTTTTCAAATCAAAGTTATCAACTGAAAGATCATCCCAAGGAAGATCAATAAAAAGATCAAGATAATTTCTTTGAACAGAATATTCTGCTACTTGAGGATTCATCCTCTTTAATTTTGAAAATTCTTTATTAAAATGCTTAGAAGCAGTTTCAGACCATTTTTTTTGCTTAGATCTGCTTAACATTTCGTTTAATTCTTCTTCATATGAGACGTCTCCAAGCTCCTCTTGAATAGTCTTCATTTGTTGTTGAAGATAATATTCTCTTTGTTGTTGATTTAAATCATTTCTAACTCTTGATTGAATATCATTCTTCAATACAAGCTTTTGATATTCAATGTTCATATATTTGAGTGACATTAGTGCTTGCTTACTGATATCAAAAATTTCAAGAATTTTTTGTTTTTCTTTTACAGATAAATTCATATTTGATGAAACAAAGTTTATCAGAAATGAAGGACTTTGAATATTTTTTATTGCAAAAGATGCCTCTGAGGGTATATTTGGATTATCTTGAATTATCTGCAAAGCCATATCCTTAATTGATTCAATTGTGGCATCAAATTCAGAATTTTTTTTTGAAGAGTTTTTTTCTTCTACTGACTCAACTTGTGCTTGTAAGTATGGCTTTTTATTGATGAACTTTTTTATTTTAAACCTCTTTTTTCCCTGGATTATAACTGTTGTATTTCCATCAGGCATTTTTAAAATTCTTAATATTTTTGCAGCTGTTCCAACTGAATAAATTTCTTCAGGGTTAGGATGTTCAATATCTTTATTTTTTTGAGCTGATACACCTAAAATTTTATTTCCTTTATTGGAATCATTTATTAATTGAATTGATTTATCTCTTGTGGCTGTAATAGGTATTACAACTCCAGGGAATAAAACGGTATTTCTTAATGGCAAAATTGGAATAGAATCTGGTAAGTCTTCCTTCTTTAGAGCCTCTTCATCTTCAGTTGTTAATAATGGTATAAATTCAGCTTCAGATTCAATATCTTTAAGCGACAAATTGTCTAATATGTTAAACTTTGGGTTATTCATAAATTTGTTCTGTCAAATTGTCATAAATACTATAGTTCTAAAAAACTAGATAATCTTACTTATATACATTCAAGATTTATGCCAAAACTGATATGTCATTATATTTATTTGTTTGAAACATTCACCTTTCTTAAAAGAAAAGCTGCTATAAGAAATAAGATAAAAAACATAAATACTGAGTTTCTCATCCCCCCAGAAGATTGTGTAATAAGTCCAAATGCTGTCATGCCAATAACAATTGCAATTTTTTCAGTAACATCATAAAAACTGAAAAAAGAAGTTGTGTTTTGTGTTTTTGGAATAAGCTTCGAATATGTAGATCTGGAAAGAGATTGCATTCCCCCCATAACCATCCCTACGAATCCAGCTGCAATGTAAAATTGAAATGGAGTTTTTACAAAATAGGCATAAATACAAATCAAAGCCCATATTAAATTGATTGCAATTAATGTTTTAATATTTCCATACTTCTCAGATGCAAGCGTTGTCATAATAGCTCCAATTATTGCAACAATTTGAATTAATAGTATGCTTATAATCAGGCCAAGTGTTTTACTCTTCTGAGAATCCCATAATATCTCTGATTCACCAAAATATGCTGCTATAAGCATTACTGTCTGCAATGCAATACTATAAACAAAAAAAGCGCGCAAATATTTTCCTAAGTTTAAATTATTTTTTAATTGCCCCAAAACTCTTTTTAGCTCTAAATAACCATTCCATACAATATCTTTTCTAAATTTTTTAGAATTATTATTTCCCTTTGGTAAATAATAAAGTGAATATTGACTAAAAATTGACCACCAAATTCCAACTGTAATAAATGAATATTTCATTGCTTTAATAGTTGCTTCCTCAAAATCGCCAGTAATTCCATAAAAATTAGGATACATTACCATTGATAAATTAATTAAAAGTAGTGTTACACTACCTATATAACCTAAGGCAAATCCTTTGGCGCTAGCTCTATCATGCTGATTTTGAAATGCAATATCTGGAAGATAAGAATTGTAGTAAACTAGGCTGCCCCATGCGCCTATTAAGCCGAAAAAGTAACATGATAAACCAAGTATTAAATTATTTATATCAAGCCAGTAAAGACCAATACAAGAAAAAGATCCCAAAAAAATAAAAAATTTCATAAATCTTTTTTTATTTCCAATAAAATCTGCAATTCCAGAAAGAAGTGGGGATATAAATACAATAAAAGTGAATGCCAGAGCAGTGATGTAACTTATTAAAGAAGTGTGGTTAACATCATTATCAAACAAACTAACAGTATTTTTTTCAACAAACAATGAGCTATAATAAATAGGAAAAATAGTAGAAGTTATAACTAAGAAAAATACAGAATTTGCCCAGTCATATGAGGCCCATGCATTTATGATTTTTTTACTTCCTTTTTCTATGGGAAATTTGACGCTCATGAAATAATTTCATTAGCAATTTAATAATTCATTATTAAAAACTAATAATTTATAGAAATTTTAGAGATAAGCTTTTAATATTCTTTACTTAAATTTGTATATGATAAATTATTATTTAGTCTTCTTTAGTCTTTTTATTTTATCCTGTAAAGTTTCTCCTAATGAAGATACTAAAAATGATGTTTTATACAATGTCATAAAAACTGATCTTGAATGGCAATCAGAATTATCTGAAATTAGTTATTTCGTTTTAAGGGAATCTGGAACTGAGTATGCTTTCACTGGGAAATATGATAATCATTATGAAAATGGAATCTATAAATGTATGGGTTGTGGAATTGATTTATACAATTCCAAGTATAAGTATAACTCAAAATCTGGATGGCCATCATTTGACAGAGGAATAAATGATAATTTAGAGTTTAGTATTGAATATAAACTTGGTTTTCCCAGAACTGAAATAAAATGTGCTAACTGTGGGGGTCATTTAGGTCATCTTTTTAATGATGGGCCGAAAAAAACCACAGGTCAAAGGCACTGCATTAATTCAGCAGCACTAAATTTTAAATCTATAAATGAATAAAAAATCTGAAAAAGATTGGGAGAAAATTCTCTCTTCAAAGCAATTTCAAATTCTCAGGAAAAAAGGTACTGAGAGGCCTTTCACTGGAAAATATAATAATCACTTCGAAAAGGGCAATTATAGTTGTTCCGGTTGCGGAAAGGAACTTTTTACAAGCGATAGTAAGTATAAAAGCAGTTGTGGCTGGCCTAGTTTTGACTCTCCTATAAAAGATTCAGTTATAGAATTAATTGATTTAAGTCATGGGATGATAAGGACTGAAGTTATATGTAGTAATTGTGGTGGTCATCAGGGTCATGTTTTTAATGATGGCCCAACAATTACTGGCAAAAGATATTGTATTAATTCAATTAGTTTATCTTTTAAAAAAGAATCTTTTTCAAAGAAGAAATAAAGTATTTGTTTAGTAAATTTGCCATATTTTTAATTTTTATTTATGCCTGAATATGATATAGTTATAATTGGAAGTGGCCCAGGTGGTTATGTTACAGCAATACGAGCTTCTCAATTGGGATTTAAAACTGCTCTAGTAGAAAAAGAAAGTCTTGGAGGCGTTTGTCTTAATTGGGGTTGTATTCCGACCAAGGCATTACTCAAATCTGCCCAGGTTTTTGAATATTTAAATCATGCAAATGATTATGGTATTAATATCAAGGAATATGATAAAGATTTCAATGCTGTTATTAATAGGAGTAGAAATATTGCTGATGATATGAGTAAGGGTGTAAAATTTTTAATGAAGAAAAATAAAATTGATGTGATCGAGGGTTTTGGAAAAATTTTGCCAAATAAAATTGTTAAAGTAATAAACGGAGATAAATCTGAAGAACTCAAATCTAAAAATATCATTATAGCTACTGGGGCACGTTCAAGAGAAATTCCTTCAATTCCAAAAGATGGAGAAAAGATATTTGGCTATCGAGAAGCAATGACTTTACAGAAACAGCCTAAAAGTATTATTATAGTTGGTTCTGGCGCTATAGGTGTTGAGTTTGCATACTTTTATAACTCAATGGGCAGTAAGGTAACATTAATCGAGTACCAAGATAGAGTTGTTCCTGTCGAAGATCATGAAATATCAAAACAATTACAAAAAAGTTTCCAAAAAAAGGGAATTGAAGTAATAACAAACTCTGAGGTTATTTTGGTTGAAAAAAAATCAAGAGGTATTTCTGCTAAAGTAGTAACTAATAAAAAAGAACAAGAAATCAAAGCAGATGTTCTTCTCTCTGCTGTTGGAATAAAAAGCAATATAGAAGAAATTGGTCTAGAAGAAGTTGGGATTGCTGTTGATAAAGATAAAATTATAGTAAATGATTTTTATGAAACAAATATTCCTGGCTACTATGCTATCGGAGATATTACCAAGGGACAGGCATTAGCCCATGTAGCTTCTGCAGAAGGTATAGTTTGTGTAGAAAAAATAGCTGGTAAAGATGTTGACCCTATAGACTATAATAACATACCTGGTTGCACATACTGTTCTCCTGAAATAGCTTCAGTTGGATTAACTGAAAATCAAGCAAAAGATAAAGGATATGACATTATGATAGGAAAATTTCCTTTTTCAGCTTCAGGTAAGGCAAAGGCTAGTGGAAATGATGAAGGTTTCATAAAGGTGATTTTTGATAAAAAATATGGAGAATGGCTTGGTTGTCATATGATAGGTCTTGGAGTAACCGATATGATTGCAGAAGCAGTACTAGGTCGTAAACTTGAAACTACAGGCGAAGAGGTTTTAAAAACAATTCATCCTCATCCAACTATGAGTGAAGCTTTAGTTGAAGCTGTTGCAGATGCGTACGGAGAAGTTATTCATCTTTAAATATTTTAATAATACTTTCAATACCTAGTTTATAGCTGTTTAGACCAAAACCTGCTATAATTCCTCTTGCAACTGGGCTAATAAATGATTTATGTCTAAAATTCTCTCGAGAAAAAGTATTTGAAATATGAATTTCTATTACGGGAGATTTAATAGATTTTATTGCATCTGCAATTCCAACAGAGGTGTGTGTGTATGCTGCAGCATTTAGTAAAATTCCATCTGAAGAGAAACCTTCATCTTGAAGAAAATTAATTATTTCTCCTTCAATATTGGATTGAAAATACTTAAAATTAATACTTGAATATTCAATTTTTAAATCTTCAAAAAAAGTTTCAAAATCATTGCTCCCGTATATTTCAGTCTCTCTAGTGCCCAATAAATTGAGGTTTGGACCATTAATAATAGATATATTCATATTGCTTTTTAGGCTAAATTAATTAAAAAATGCTCGATTTAATATCATCCTTTTTAATTTTACTAAATAAAAATTAATAATGATTTTTTGAATTTGACCTGGAAAAATATAATTAAAGATTTTAGTCAATATTTAAAAATTGAGCGTGGTCTCTCTGAAAACTCAATTGAAAATTATATAATTGATGTTAATTCTTTAGTATATTTCATTGAGGAAAATAAAATAGATGAGACTCCTCAAAATTGCTCAAAAGAGACTATTCAAGAGTTTATTTACAAGCAATCTAAAGAGAATAGTCCCTATACTCAAGCAAGAAGAATTTCAGGATTAAAGAGTTTTTTTAATTTTTTAGTTTTTGAGAACTACATTGAATCATCGCCGGTTGAATTGATTGAAAGTCCAAAATTAGGAAGAAAACTTCCTGAGGTACTTAATCTCAATGAAATCGAAATGTTGATGTCAAAAATAAGATTAAGTGATTTCCTTGGATATAGAAATAGAGCTATTTTGGAAACTCTTTATGGTAGTGGATTAAGAGTCAGTGAGCTAATTAATCTAAATATCTCAAATGTTTTTGAAAATGAAAATCTTATTAAAGTGTTTGGTAAAGGAAAAAAAGAGAGACTTGTCCCGCTTGGAAATTATTCTAAAAAATATATAAAGATATATACTCAAAAATATCGATCTAAATTAAAGATACCCTCAGAATCTAATGATATTCTGTTCTTGAATAGAAGGGGTAGGAAAATTTCAAGAGAAATGATTTACCTGATAATTAAAAAGCTAGTAAAAATCTCTGGAATAAAAAAAAATATCAGCCCACATACATTTAGACACTCATTTGCAACTCATCTTCTAGAAAATGGAGCTGATCTTAAAGTAATTCAGCTAATGATGGGACATGAAAATATAACTACTACTGAAATATACACCCACATGGATAATAAATACTTAAAAAAAATTCTTACGGCTCATCATCCAAGAAACTAGTTAATTAATTTACTGTCAATCTAAATCCCTCTCCATGGACATTAAGAATCTCAATATTTTGATCCCTCTCTAAAAGCTTTCTAAGTTTTGCAATGTAAACATCCATACTTCTTGAAGTGAAATAGCTTTGATCACGCCAAATCTTGCTTAAGGCGATATTTCTAGTTAATAAATCATTTTTATATAAAATTAGCAAACGAAGTAATTGGCTTTCCTTTGGAGATAGCTTTACTGGATCATTTGATTTATATGACAATATTCTTAGTTTAGAATTAAATTTAAATTCTCCTATTTCAAATAAAAATTCTTCAACTTCAGGTATTTCAATTAAGCTATTTCTCTTAAGTATAGCTTTTATTTTAGCTAACAAAACTTCTGAATCAAAGGGTTTTGTCAAATAATCATCAGCACCTGTTTTAAAGCCTCTTAAAACATCTTCTTTTAATGTTTTTGCAGTTAAAAAAATAATTGGCGAATTATCATCCTTCTCACGAATTTCTTTAGCCAAAGTAAAACCATCCTTATATGGCATCATAACATCTAATATACATAGATCAAAATCATCAGTAAAAAATTTTTCATATCCATCTTTACCATTTGACGCTAAAACAACATCATAGTTATTAAGAGTTAAATAATCCTTTAATATGTTTCCAAAATTATGGTCATCTTCAACTATTAATATTTTTTTTAAATTAGTTCTCATTTATTTCAAAGGTAGTGTTATAATAAATTTTGTCCCAGTTTTAACTTTGCTTATCAATTCAATTTTACCTCTGTGAAGATCTATTATTTTTTTAACATAACTTAAGCCTAGGCCATGTCCTTTAACATCATGAATATTTCCTCTTTCCTTTCTGTAAAACTTATCAAAAATTAATCTTTTAGTTGATTTATCCATTCCAATGCCGTTATCCTCAATTATTATTTTAAGATAATCATCAATAGTTTTTGTTGATATTTTAATTATGGGAACATTCTCAGAATATTTTAAAGCATTATCTAAAATATTCACAAAAACATTTGTTAAATGATCAAAATTACCAATGACATTTGGTTCATCTGCTTTGTAACTTACGTCTATTTTACCATTTTTGTTTTGCAAAATTAATTTCACATGATGAATTGAATTCTTAATCACGTCATTTATGTTAACACTTTCCTTTTTCATTGGTAAAAGACCTTTCTCAAGCTGGGAAATAAGTAAAATATCCTCAACCTGAGATAACATTCGATTATTTTCTTCCTTAATAATTTTAACATAATCTTTAACTTTAGAGCTCTTATCTAGTGTCTTAGGGTCTTTTATTGCATCCAGTGCTAGACTGATTGTCGCTATCGGTGTTTTAAACTCATGTGACATATTATTAATAAAATCTGATTTGATCTCAGAGACCTTCTTTTGATGTATGATTTGATAAATTGCCGTTGTCGATACAATTAAAACAAATAATGTCAGAAGTATTGAGAGGCCAGCAACACTTATAATTGAAGAAAAAACATATTTATCTTTTTCCGGAAATGAAACAACTAATGTATAAGGGCTTTCTCCATTATCATTGACAAAAATAGGCGTTTTGTATGATGGCCCTGACTGTAATTCTATATAACTATTCGATTTAATCTTAGTTGCCAAACCATTATTATATATGCCAAACTCAAATTCAGTGTTAATATTTTTTGCCCTAAGTTCAGCTTCCAAGAGGGCTTTTAATTCAAATGAGCTAACTCTGCGGTGAATAGGAATTGTAGATGAATAATCTAAAAATGCTGAACGATATTTAGCTTGGTCAAAAATATTTATTCTCTCAACAGATTTTAATTTATTTATTGAAGAAGCGAATCTGTTTTCACGATTAAAAATTTGATCATTATTTAAAATTGTCGTAGTCTTAACGTTTTTGAGATCTTTTATATTCTCTTCATTTGAAATGTTTAAGTTTATTTCAGATAAGTTTATGTTATAATCTTCTTCTAAAATTCCATAAGCGTAAAAAGATGTTAAATTACTACTAACGTTCTCGTCCATAAAAAGAAAAATATCAGTATAATTTGATTCGTCTGGAGTTCCAACTGAATCGATTAGTCTTTCAAAAGCATCAATATAATCACTGAGTTCCCTGTCTTGAATCTGAGATGAGACTGTATTTAAAGATTGCATTACCGACAAGGAAAATTCCTCTTCTTTATCTTTCCAAGCTGAATAAGTCCAGTATACTTGAACCAAAATTATTGCCAAAAGAGATGACAACATCAATCCAACTAATATTATGAAAAAGTTTTTTTTCATAACAACATATCTATTTCTAAAATAATTTTCTACTACAAATTTCGAAAAAAATGATGAGCTAATCTAAATCTTTAATTTTTAAGTATATATTTTCAAGATCTAAAAGAGTATTTTTCCATAAATTATTATAGACGACATAATCCGCTAATGGAATTTTATCTTTGTCATTTAATTGATTATGTATTCTTTTTTTTATTTCATTTAAAGAAATTGCATCTCTTTTGATTATTCTTTTTAGTCTATCTTCGAAAGAGGATATCATTAAAATAATTTTATCAAAATAATCTTGATTTGAATGTTCAAAAATTATGGCAGATTCATAAAAAACTATTTTAGACTTTTGATTCTTAATAAATTTCTTGAAATCATATCTAACATAAGGATGGACTATATTATTAAGTACTTTGAGTGATTCTTCTTTATTAAAAACAACATCGGCTAATTCTTTTGTGTCTAACCCATATTCATTGTAAATATTTTTCCCAAAATTAAATTTAATTTTTTTTATTAATTTATTATCAGAATTTAACAAGTCTTTGGCGCGCCTATCAGACTCATAACATGGAATGCCCTTTGATTTGAAAAAACTCAAAGCTTTTGTTTTTCCACTTCCCATACCTCCAGTTATACCAATAATTTTCATTCTCTAATTAAATATTTAACATATTTTGGTTCCCATTTTAATCTTGCGACTGTCTCAGGTTTTTCCGATAATTTTATTATTAATTTATCTTTATT
>MDSW01124970.1_pt1 | contig 14691 bp, 12 predicted proteins | sample 811171 | NCBI WGS metagenome assembly MDSW01 (sample SAMN05326641, study PRJNA326480) | marine metagenome | isolation source: seawater | place: Atlantic Ocean: North West | collected 2012 | reverse complement strand
GAGTTAACTTTAAAAGCTTTCGAAACCTCTCCAATATTATAGTAAAGTTTATTTTTTAATTCAATATTCATATACTAATCTAAAGATTCATTTTCTTGAGATGCCTGCTGGACTAAAATATTAAATTCATCAGGGGATAGATTTCCGTAATAAAAATTAATTGGATTAATTTTTTTTCCATCCTTTACAATCTCATAATGTAAGTGAGGAGCAACAGATCTTCCAGTATTTCCAACAAATCCAATAATTTGTCCTCTTTTAACTTTTTGTCCTCTTTTAACATTATATTTATCTAAGTGAGCATAAATACTTACATAACCAAAACCATGATCAATTCTTATATGTTTTCCAAAACCTGCAGCTCTGTTATCTACTCTTTTAATTATTCCATTTCCAGTAGCATATACAGGGGTTCCCCTAACAGCAGAAAAGTCCATACCAAAGTGACGTCTCCTTTTTTTAGTAAATGGGTCAATTCTCCATCCATAACCTGAGGCCATCCTTTTAAGGTCCTTATTTTGTATCGGTTGTATTGAAGGTATTGATGCTAAAAGGTTTTCTTTTTCCTCAGCGAGGCTTAGAATTTCATCAAGAGATTTTGATTGAATTACAAGTTGTTTAGTTAAAATATCAATTTTTTTTGTCGTGTTAATAATCAAATTAGAATTATCAAAACCTTCAAGATCTTTGTATCTGTTAACTCCCCCAAAACCTGCTTTTCTTTGCTCTTCAGGAATTGGACTTGCTTCAAAATAAACTCTGTAAATATTGTTGTCTCTGTCTTCAATATTATTTAGAACACTTTCCATTTGAACTATACGTCTATTAATAAGTTCAAATTGAAGTTTATAATTTTCCACCTCTCTCTTTAAAAGAAGCTCTTGAGGAGTATTGACTATACTTGTATTGAGTAAAACAAATAAAATTATTCCACCAAATAAAAAGGAGGATATAAAAAAAATAAGAAGTCTAGAAATCTTTACAGTTCTTGACGATTCGACAGGAACATAAGATAAGGTCTCAGAATCAAAGTGATATTTTATCTTTGCCATAAACTATTTTCTATTTCTGAAAAATTTTGATTTCTTTTGTAGAAAATTTAATGTACAAATATAATAATATTTAATTTGAAAAATTTTAATTGGTTATGGATTCAAAAAAAATAAGAGATAATTTTTTTAACTTTTTTGAATCAAAACAGCACAAGTTAATTCCATCAGCTTCTTTAATAGTTAAAAATGATCCTACCCTCATGTTTACCAATGCAGGAATGAATCAATTTAAAGATATTTTTTTAGAAAATTCAAAATCATCATACAGGAGAATAGTAAATAGTCAAAAATGTTTAAGAGTTTCAGGAAAACACAATGATCTTGAAGAGGTTGGAATTGACACCTACCATCATACCTTTTTTGAAATGCTTGGCAATTGGAGTTTTGGTGATTATTTTAAAAAGGAGGCTATTATTTGGTCTTGGGAGCTCCTTACAAAAGTATATAAAATTAATTCTGAAAATCTTTATGTGACTTTTTTTGAAGGATCAAATGAGGATAAATTAAATGCGGATTTTGAGACTAAAGAATTATGGGAAAATATTTTACCAAAAAATAGAATTATTAAGGGTTCAAAGAAAGATAACTTTTGGGAGATGGGCCAAAGTGGCCCATGTGGACCGTGTAGTGAAATTCATATTGATCTGAGAAATGAAATTGAAAAGGAAAAAGTTCCTGCAATTAATCTAATCAATTATGATCACCCTGAAGTTATTGAATTATGGAATTTAGTATTTATTCAATTTAATAGACTTTCTGATGGCAAATTGATTTCATTAAAAAATAAATATGTTGATACAGGTATGGGTTTTGAGAGACTATCAATGGTTCTCCAAAACAAGAAATCAACTTATGATATTGATATATTTAAACCTATTATAAGTCAAATTGAATCTGTAACAAATTGTAAATATGGTAAATCTAAAGAAATTGATATTGCAATAAGAGTTATTTCTGATCATATCAGATCTGTTTTTTTTTCAATTTCAGATGGTCAATTACCAAGTAATAATGGACCAGGTTATGTAATTAGAAGAATTCTCAGAAGAGCTATTAGATACGGGCATACTTTTTTAAATCAAAACAGCCCTTTTTTACATAAAATTTTACCAATAATTGCTAAAATTTACTCAGATTATTTTCCTAGATTAACAAGCCAAATAACTTTAGTTACTAAAGTTGTTAAAGAGGAAGAAATTTCTTTTTTAAAAACTTTACAACAAGGTTTGTCAATTTTAGAGGATTTTATGAGAACTGAAAAATCAAATACAATAAGCGGTGAGAACGTCTTTAAATTATATGACACATATGGATTTCCAAAAGATTTAACTGCCTTAATTGCAAAAGAAAATAATATGTTAATTGATGAAACTGAATTTGAAAGTTTTATGAAAATTCAACAAAATAGATCAAGATCAGTTTCTAAGAAAATTGTTAGTGATTGGATTACATTATCTGATGGAGAACATTCGATATTTGAAGGTTATAACTCTTTAACTGAAGAAGTTTTTGTCAGAAAATATAGGAAAGTTTCAGTAGGTAATAAAAAAGATATATATCATATAATATTAGACAAAACCCCTTTTTATCCAGAAGGAGGAGGGCAAATTGGTGATTCAGGTATTTTAGAATTTGGAAATAAAAAGATTAATGTAATAAATACGATTAAAGAAAATGATTCAATAATTCATATAGCTGAAGAATCACCAGAGATTTTCTTGAAAAGGGTTAGAGCACTTGTAAATAAAGAAAGAAGATTTTTAACCTCAATAAACCATTCATGTACTCATATTCTTCACAATGCATTGAGAAATATATTGGGGGATCACGTAAATCAAAGGGGTTCAATGGTTAATTCTAAAATTTTAAGATTTGATTTTTCCCATTTTTCTAAGATTTCCGAAAGTGAAATAAAAAAAATAGAGGATCATGTCAACAAAATGATTAATGAAAAAATTAAAATGGTTGAGAAGATTAATATTCCAATTAAAGATGCTTTAAATCAAGGAGCTATTGCATTATTTGATGAAAAGTATGGTGATAAAGTTAGGGTTATTAAGTTTGGTGACTCAATTGAATTATGTGGAGGAACCCATGTAAACAACTCTTTTGAGATTAAAAATTTTAAAATTATATCAGAAAGTTCTATTGCATCAGGAGTAAGAAGAATAGAAGCACTAACTGAAAACGAAGTTTTAAATTACTTATCTAAAAAGGAAGTTGTATTAAATAATGCTTTAAAATTATTAAAAAATCCAACAAATTTAATAGATTCAATATCATCACTTTATGATGAAAATATAAAATTGAAAAAGGAAATTAAAGAGTTTAATTTATTAAAAGTCAATCAGTTAAAACTCAATTTAATAAATAACATTGTAGAAAATAAAAAATTAAAAATCGTTATAAAAAAGGTTCAATTATCACCAAATTTATTAAAAGATCTTGTTTTTAAAATTGGTGATGAAATAGAAAATATATTTATTTTATTAGTTTCAGAATACAATAACAGAGCATATATAGTATGCTATATATCTAAAAAATTGGTTAAAGATGATTTTAATGCAAGTATTATTATTAAAAATTTATCAACCTTAATTGACGGAAAAGGTGGTGGGCAAAACTTTTTTGCAACTGCTGGCGGAGACAATATCAAAGGAATTAATGACACAATTGTTATGGCCAAAAAAATGTTAGATTTAAATTAGTTTGGATAATTTTTTAAAATTTTAGAAACAAATTCATCAATTAATTTTTCTCTATTTTTAGCTCTCATAGAGATATGACCTGATCCTATGCCTTGCCAAACAAGTTTTTTTGAGTAATTGTCAATGATATCAATAATAAGTTCTCCATTTATCCTGGTTGAATAAAAATTAACTGGATAAATTGGTGACCAGTAGTAATAATAAGGACTGTAATAATAATGATACGGATTATTAATATAAATTTCTTTACTAGCATCTAATTTGATATTAACCAAAAAATCAGGATTTTGTGATTTTTTAATACCAATTGAATCTAGGTTTTTCGTTATCGAGTTTAATAATCTTCCCTTTTCTATATCAGATATTTTTAAATTTTCAATTCCTTTATCAAAAAATGAAAAAGTTTGATACTTATTAAAGTTAGCTGACTTATCAAAATCACTGAATACTTTAACATTACCACAACTCAATATAAATGTTAATAAAAGAAAAGCAAAAATATTTTTATACATAAATTAAAATGTTATTAACTGAAATTCAGATACTAATAATAATAAATTTAATAAAAATATTTGTTGATAAATAAAATTTATTTGCTTTTCCTTTTTTCGTATTTTTTTTGCAAAACTTTTTTTGAAAAAATATATTAAAATTTTACTATTTTTTATCTTCTTTTCAAGCTGTGGATTATTAAAATCTTCAGGTAAAAAAAGTAATTTAAACAAAGATATAGTAAATAAAAAAACACCCACCTCTGTCAAAGTGAATGATTATTTAAATAAATATTCAGCTTTTGCAATTTTAGAAATGAAAAGATATAAAATACCTGCAAGTATAACACTAGCTCAAGGGTTATTGGAATCGTCATATGGTAATGGTAGATTGGCAATTGAGGCAAACAATCATTTTGGAATCAAATGTCACAAATCATGGAGAGGAAAAAAAATCTATCATGACGATGACGAAAAAAATGAATGTTTTAGAAAATATCGTGATGTAGCAGATTCTTACAGAGACCATTCACTGTTTTTGAAAAATAGATCTAGATATTCATCTTTGTTTGATTTAGATATTAAAAACTATAGGGCTTGGGCAAAAGGACTCAAGAAAGCGGGATATGCCACAGATCCTAAATATGCCAATAAACTAATAAGTTTAATTGATAGGTATGAACTCTACAGGTTTGATAAAATAAAAAGGAGAGATCTTTTAAATCAAAAAGTCGATGAATCAAAAAAAATAATTCATAATGTTAAAACAGGTGATACTCTTTTCTCAATTTCAAAAAAGTATAACGTTCCCATTAATCAAATAATTAAAAATAACAATTTGCAAAATAATTTAATAAAAGTTGGACAAATCTTGATTATCACTTTGTAAATTTGTATTAGTGAAAAATAATCTTAGTGAACATAATTTTAAGGAAGCAAAAAAATTTATCCCTGGTGGAGTTAATTCTCCTGTAAGGGCGTTTAAATCGGTTGGTGGTAATCCAATATTCATAAAAAAGGCAAAAAATCAGTATTTGTATGATGTTGATGGTAATCAATATATAGATTTTATCTCCAGTTGGGGACCGATGATTTTAGGGCATTCAAACGAAAAAATTTTAAATTCGGTTAAAAATAAAATTGATTTAGGAACCTCTTTTGGAATTCCAACTGAATTGGAGACTAAAATTGCGAAGTTGTGTGTTAAAATGGTTCCAAATATAGATAAAATAAGATTTGTAAATTCAGGAACTGAAGCTTGCATGAGTGCCGTTAGGTTAGCAAGAGGTTATACAAAAAAAGATAAAATAATAAAATTTGAAGGTTGTTATCATGGACATGCTGACAGTTTTTTAATTCAAGCCGGAAGTGGTGCTGTAACAATGGGATCTCCTAATAGTCCAGGAATTACTCAAGGTACAGCAAGAGACACTCTTATTGCTGAATATAATAATATTGAGAGTGTAAAAAATCTTTTTAAAAATAATAAAGATCAAATTGCTGCAGTAATTATTGAGCCCGTAGCAGGAAATATGGGATGCATCCCTCCAATTAAAAATTTTTTAGAGGAAATAAGGTATTTATGTGACGAAAATAAATCACTTTTAATTTTCGATGAAGTAATGACAGGTTTTAGGTTATCAACTGGTGGTGCTCAAGAGAGACTAAATATTAGAGCTGATATTGTAACATTTGGAAAAGTAATTGGAGGAGGTTTTCCGGTAGGAGCTTTTGCTTCATCAAATTCAATAATGGATTCTCTAGCTCCTCAAGGAAAAATTTACCAAGCTGGAACTCTAAGTGGAAATCCTATTGCTATGCAAGCTGGATATAATACTTTAAAATATTTAAATGAGAACAAATCCGTCTATGTTGAATTAGACAAAAAGACTCAAAAATTAGATAGAGGGATGAAAATGATTCTAGAAAAAAATAATCTATCTTTTAAGGTCAATTGCTTTGGCTCAATGATTTCAGTTCACTTTTCTGATGTTGAAATTATCGACTTTAAGTCAGCAGTGACTGGAGACAACGAAATATTTAAAAAATTTTTTCATTTCTTTTTAGAAAAAGGTATCTATTTTCCCCCAAGTCCATATGAAAGTTGTTTTCTTAACAACTCAATAACAAATGAAAATATTGATTATGTATTAAATACTTTTGAAAGTTTCTTAAAAAAAAATAATTTAACTGTAAAATACTAAAATTTCATTGCCCTCTTTTGAAATCTTAATTAAGGCATTTTTTACTAATTTTTTCAAAGATTTATCAAATTTTGTATTACTAATTTCTACCTTTTTTTTAAGATCATTTAAGTTAATAGGGGATTTTTCTTTTAAAATCGATATTATTAGCTTTTCCTCTAAGGTCATTTCAATTATTTTTTTCTCTGGTTTCATTTGAGGGAAAAACAGAACTTCTTGAATAGATGAATTATCTGTTAAAAGCATTATTAATCTATCTATACCAATACCGATACCAGCGGTAGGAGGCATACCATATTCTAATGACCTAATAAAGTCATTATCTATAAACATCGCCTCTTCATCCCCTTTTTCTGATAATTTCAATTGATCTTTAAATCTTTCAAGTTGATCTATTGGATCATTTAGTTCTGAATATGCATTTGCAATTTCTTTACCATTAACAAAAAGTTCAAATCTTTCTGTTAATTTTGGGTTAGATCTGTGTGTTTTTGTTAATGGGCTCATTTCTTTTGGATAATCAATAATGAATGTGGGTTCAATTAATTTTTTCTCACACTTTTCACTAAATATTAGATCAGTTAATTTACCAACACCCATTGTTTCGTCAACTTCGATTTTTAACTCTTTGGCAAATTCCATCAACTCATTTAAATCCATATTGGAAATATCTTTTCCAGTAGCTTCTTTTATTAAGTCATGAAACTTAATTTTTTTAAAGGGTGGGGTAAAATCAATTAGTTGTTTTTGAAATTTAATTTTAGTTTTTCCAAAAAGATTATTAACTACATTTTCTAATAAATTTTCAGTAAGTTTCATCATCCAAAAATAGTCTTTGTAAGCAACATACAATTCCAAAACAGTGAATTCAGGATTATGTGTTCTGTCCATTCCTTCATTCCTAAAATCTTTTGAAAACTCGTATACCCCATCAAATCCACCTACAATTAATCTTTTAAGATATAATTCATTTGCTATTCTTAAATAGAGAGGTATGTTAAGGGTATTGTGATGAGTAACAAATGGTCTTGCAGAGGCACCTCCAGGTATTGGTTGAAGAATTGGAGTCTCTACTTCAATATATGACCTTTCATTTAGAAAATTTCTTATCGAATTTATTATTTGAGTTCTTTTTATGAAAGTTTCCTTTACAGTGTCATTAAGAATTAGATCAACATAGCGTTGTCTATACCTTAACTCTGGGTCAGTAAATTCATCATATTTATTTCCATCAGAATCAGTTTTAGGAATAGGTAATGGTTTTAATGATTTATTAAGTATGATAAAATCTTTTACCATAATAGTCTTTTCACCGACCATAGTTTTAAATAAATTACCTTCAATTCCGATTATATCTCCAATGTCTAGTAATTTTTTATATATTTCATTATACTTTGTTTTATCATCACCTTTACATATTTCATCTCTATTAAAGTAAAGTTGGACTTTTCCAAAATTATCTTGAATCTCGGCAAAACTTGCTTTCCCTTGAATTCTTCTTGACATTATTCTTCCCGCAATAAAGACTTTTTTCTCTTCTTCAAAATTTTCATTAATTTTTTTTGAATTAGTATTTATTTCAAAAGTTTTTGCAGGGTACGGGTCAATACCTAATTCTCTTAGTTTTTGTAATTTTTCTCTTCGAACTATTTCTTGCTCTGAAAGTGGTTTCATTTTCAGCTTAATATTTGTGTAAGATAATATATATTTACATTTTTTTAAACAATAAAATAATTTTAAAAATTAATTTTAATTGGTCTCTAGAGAAAATAAAATATTGGTTAAAGAAGTTGATTTAGGGTTATCCCCTTATAATAATGCTCTTAAAAAACAAGAAAAATATTTTAACCATGTTATTGATCAAAAAATCAAAAATAGAAAATTAACTAAAAAAAAAAATACTAGTAATTTTTTTTTGTGGGTAGAACATACTCCAGTCATTACAATTGGAAATAGAGGTAATAGAAATAATCTTTTAGTTAATGAGGTTGAATTAAGAGATAAAAAAATTCAATTATTTAACACTAACAGAGGAGGCGACATAACCCTTCATAGTCCAGGACAATTAGTTGGATATCCAATTTTTGATTTAGAAAATTTTTTTACAGATATTTCAAAATATCTAAGATTAATTGAGGAGTCTGTAATTAAATTATTAAATCATTATGGAGTTAATGGTGAGAGAAGCTCAGGAGAAACAGGAGTTTGGATTGATGCTAAAAAACCATCTGCTAGAAAAATATGTGCAATCGGAATTAAGGCAAGTAGGTGGGTAACAATGCATGGTTTTGCATTTAACATATGTAATGATTTAGATTACTATAATTATATTATACCCTGTGGAATAAAAAATAAAAATATTACATCATTGTCAAAAGAATTAAATAAAAATATTTCAGTCGAAGAGGTGAAAATTAAGTTGAAAGAAACTTTCGCTGAGGTATTTAGAATTAGTTGGATTTAATTTCTTTTTATTTCAATTAAGGATATTTCACTGTTATTAGTTCCCACAATTATTTTTAGTGATTTGGATTTATTATTATAAACCATATCAATTTCAGTATTCCCAAAAATTGGAAAACCTTCTATAATTTGACCGCTACTATCAAATAAGTAAACTAAATTGTTGTCAATATCTGTAGTGCTTATATAAATTTTTGAGTTAATTTCGAAGATTTGTGGTTTTGTATATGAACTTAATGGAAGTTTTTTACTAACATTATTAATATTAATTTTGTTTTCAAACATTGTTACTATTGTATTTCTATTAGATACTAGGATACTTTCGATATTTAAACTTTTGTTTATAGTCACTTTTCCTTCAGTATCTATTTCAACTAGATTTCCCCTATCATCAATTGTAATAAAAGAGTTTTGGTAAACAAACAACTCATTTTCAGATAAATTAATTTTTTTATTTAATTTAATTCTTTCCATTCCTCTCCTATTTAAAATATTTAACTTTCCGTTTCCTTCTTGAACTATAATATAGTCTTTATCCATAATTCTATAGTGTTTGACATGATTTATTATTTTATTATTTGTCTTAGAAAATTTAAATCCTTTAACTATATTGGCATTTTTATCAATCATTTTTATTTGATTATCATTGACAATTAGAAACCTATAATTTCTATTATTATCATAATCAAAAACTGATAATTTTTTAGGATTTTTACCCTCAAATTTTATAGGGTATGGAGCAACATTTTTTCCATTTCTATCAATAATATGTAAGTTATTTTTAGTTCTAAATATGAATTGAAGTTTTTTATTTTTAAATAAATCTACTTGAATGACTGAACCAACAATTTTTTCATCAATTTGTTTCTTCCAAAATAACTTTCCATCACTTGAATACAAGTAAATATTAAATGATTCATCTTGAATAAAAATATCATGATTATTAGTATTATGATTTAATACCAATTTAGGAGCTAATTCAATTTTATCATCAAGTTCAAAAATTTTTTTTGACATATTAAAAATAGAATTATTTGAATTAGATTTTTTTGTTTTAAAATTTAAATACATAAAATCGTTATCACTAACTCCATGAAATGAAATGTGTTTTACATTTCCATCTAATGATTTATTTTTTGAATCTAAATTACTTAGTTTTTCTATAGCTTTTTTAGTATTTAAATACCACGAAAAGGAGTTTTTTTTACTAATCGAATTTTTTAATTCCATAAAATTTTTATCAAATTTTAGAGTTCTGAAATCCTTTGAATTGTTTATAATTTCTTTAACTGATCGTTCAGATTCTGTTAAAATGTAAAAATTAGAAATTTTTGTCAACCAACTTGCATCGACTTCACTACTTAAAATAGTAGAAAGGGTTTTTATTTGTTCTGATTTATTTAATTTATGATATAAACTATTTCGGTATTTTTTATTATGTAAAGTTTTAAGATTTAGTAGACTATCCAAGGTCGATTCATTATTTGCTGCTAGTACAAAAAATTTATTTTCATTAAATCTAATCCACCCTAACTCTTTTATCAAATAGAGTATTTGGAAATTTTTGTTGTTTATCTTGATATTTTTTTTGTCTATAAATTTTTTTACGTTGTCAATTAATATTTGGTTATTTCTAAAAGGGACTGATAAGAATGAGGTGTATCCAATTGGGACAATATTTTCCATTATGCTATTGTTTAGTCCTATATTTTTATAAATTCCAATTGGATTAGTTAAAGAATCCACAATCTCAACTACTCCATTAGCGTTTATCAATTCATCATCAAATTCAAAATCATATGCATTCCAATTAAATCCCAATTTAGGAGGAAAAAAATATTTGTTAAATATTTTCTTAAATATTATGTTTTTACTTGGAATAATAAGAATATTAAGCTTACTTTTTTTGTCAAGTGTAACCTTAATTTTATTGTATTCAGCAGAGTTAATGCCACTGGAATTTGATTGATGATTTCTTATGCAATTTTCAATTAGAAATTTTGAATTAGATCTTATTGAAAAGGAATCAATTTCAGATACATAAATATTTTTTTTAGTTAAAATAATTTCTTTATCACTATATTCAATTAATAATTCTTTTTCATCAGATTCCATTTTATTTTTTTTACCAACATATAAATATCCAGTTTTGTTTTTACTTATTTTTGCTACACATAAAATTGACTCTGGTGTAATTTTTTCAGGTAAAATTTTCTTTAAAGATTGAACGGATTCTTTGTCAATTGACAAAATATGCGATATTAAAGGATTATTTATTGTCTGGTTGTTAAATTCAACCTCAGAATTTATTTTTATAATTAAACTTGAGTTTTGAGGAACAAAATCCAATAAATCATCATGTTTGCTTACTTTCTTATCGCAATTGATAATACAAATTAAAAAAAATAAATTGTAAAATATTTTTCTCACATAATTTGGTATTTTCAAAATTAATAAACAAAATTATTTTCACACATTTTCGTTGATAAGATTAGATAGGTTGTTTAAAAGTTTTTCTGTGTTGAGGAGTCAGCCCCCATTTTTTTATCATTTCCTTGTGTTTTTTTGTTGGATAGCCTTTATTTTTATCCCATAAATAATGTATATACTTTTTAGATAGTTCATCCATTAATTCGTCTCTGTATGTTTTAGCAATAATCGATGCAGCAGCAATATTTAAGAATTTGCTATCACCTTTAATTATACAATAATGAGGTATTTGTTTATATTTTAAAAATCTATTTCCGTCTACAAGTATGTGACTTGGTTTTATTGAAAGTTTTGATAAAGAATTATGCATAGCTTTTATTGAAGCATTAAGTATATTTATTCTGTCAATTTCGAATGAATCAATTACTGATACTTTTACATCCAAGGCTACTTTTTCTATTTTTTCTCTCAAGATAATTCTTTCTTGATAAGAGGTCTTTTTTGAATCTTTTAATTCTGGAAAAAAAATTTTTTTTGGCAAAATAACGGCAGCAGCTACAACTGGTCCGGCAAGGCATCCTCTACCAGCCTCATCTAAACCAACTTCCAAACCTTTTTTATATTGATTTTTTAACATATTAAAATATCATTAGTTAAATTAATTACATTTATTTTAATTTCGTTTAAAAATACGTACATGTTTAAGAAAAGTTTTCTCTATTTTTTTTTAATTATAGTAGAAGTTTATTCAAATAAATCTAATGATCACATTACTTTATTGCTAAAAGAAAGTTATTTGAAAGTTATTGTATCAGATTCAACAAATATTGACTCATTAGATATATCATTATATAAAATTTATGATTTTGAAGGAAACTACACAAATGTTGACACAACCATTTCAGTCAAAAAGGATTATAAGATGAATTTTTTAAGAAAAGATTATTTTAACATAATAACCTCTTCAAATATGGGTCATTTTTACAATAAACTAAGTAGAAATTTAATTAATGAATCTGTATACCAAAAAATAGGGTTTAATGCGAAACAAGAAATTTATACAAATTATAATGACATTAAGTACTTTAACGTTCCCACTCCTTTATCTGAAATGTTTTTTAAAACAACTTTTGACCAAGGACAGCTTTTAAATTCATTGATTACTGTAAATCCTTCCCCTAACTTTAATTACGCTTTTGGATACACAGGCATGCGATCCTTAGGTAAATACATTCATTCAAGATCTAATAATACCAATTTTAGAGCTTCTTTTTTGATTAAAAGTAAAAGTGAAAATTACAATGCAAAAATTCATTTAAATAATCAAAGGATTTCTAATCAGGAGAATGGTGGCATAACTCCTACTTCAAAAAAAGCCTTTATAGATGGCGATCCAGATTTTATTGATAGGTCACTAATTGAAAACAGGTTTAAAAATGCTGAGAGTTTTATGATAGGTAAAAGATCCTATATCAATCATTTTTTTTACTTTGGAACAAATAATGATCAAAACTTTCTTGTTGGGCAAGAATTGTTTTATGAAACAAAATCATTTAATTTTGTTCAAGTTTCATCAAATAAATTTTTTGGAGATGTATTTTCTGATGGACCTATAAATGATTTGTTTAAATTAAGCAACTTTAATAATAGGTTTTACTTTAAAAATTTAAATACAAGTTTTGGAAGTTTATCAGGGTCAATTGATTACAAATCATTTAAATATGAAATTTTAAATTATGATGATTTAAATTCACTTGATATTCCAAACATATTACGTAAAAATAATTTTTTTGTTAGTGCAAATTTTCAAAAGAAGTTTTCAAAGATTAAGCTTGAGTTAGATTTTATCAAGTCTATTAATTCTATATCAGAAGGTGATAAATTAATAGCAAAAATTATTTTTTTTCAAAATCAAAAATTTAAATTCAATTCTTCCCTAGGTTATAAAAAATCAAGACCTGATTTTAACTTTATTCTTCATAAATCAAACTATAAAAATTACAATTGGTTTAATGAAGATTTTAAAAATGAAAATTTAATAAGTTTTTCAATAAATCTAAGTCATAAAAGATTGGGAGAAATAAATATTGAAAATGAAAGGATAAATAATTATAGTTATTTCAAAGCTCTTCCATCTGTTTTTTTTGAAAAAGAACTATCTGAAGTTGAGCTTAATTTAATTGCCCTTGGAATTGAAGTTAAAGAGCAACTTCCAGACTCATCATTGTTAGTAGTTCCAACCCAAGAAAACAATTTAATAAACTATTTAAAAATTACTTACTCTGGAAATTTAAGATTTGGCAAATTTTCATTAAATAATACTTTCTTGTATCAAAATATTTCTTTAGATAAAAAAACTAAACAAGATGGTAATAGCCCATTAAACTTACCTGATTTAATATTAAGAAGTACTTTAAGTTTTATTTCTCCTGTATTTGATAAAGCAATGATATTAAATACTGGACTAACTGCAACTTACCACAGTGAATATTATGGGGATTTTTACAATCCATTGATAGGTGGATTTTCAAATCAAAACGAATTTCTAGTTGGAGGGTACCCAAGAATTGATTTATTTATTAACGCTAAAGTTCAACAAACTAGACTTTACTTGAAGGCAGAGCACATAAATTCCTCGTTGACTGGTTTTAAATATTTCGCATCTCCATTTTATCCATACAGGGACTTTGTAATAAGGTTTGGAATTGTTTGGAATTTCTTTAAATGATATTTTTCATTCTTTTAAAAATTATTTATATTTTTTTGATAAAAAATGTATTAAAGTTTAAAAATGGTTTTATATTTGCACCCGCTGAACTATTAAAAGTTTGGTTTAGTTCTTTGAAAATTTTAGAAAATGACAGCGCGTATCTTATGATACGAATAACAAAACCATTTTGAGACCTCGAATTCTGTGTTGTAAAAATTTTTTTAATACAACGAAGAGTTTGATCCTGGCTCAGGATGAACGCTAGCGGCAGGCTTAATACATGCAAGTCGAGGGGTAACAGGGAGTGCTTGCACTCCGCTGACGACCGGCGAACGGGTGCGTAACGCGTATGCAACCTACCTATGACAGGGAAATAGTCAGAAGAAATTTTGAGTAATGTCCCATACTATTTAATATTAGCATTAATGTTAAATCAAAACTTCGGTGGTCTTAGATGGGCATGCGTCTTATTAGTTTGTTGGTAAGGTAATGGCTTACCAAGACTACGATAAGTAGGGGCCCTGAGAGGGGGACCCCCCACACTGGTACTGAGACACGGACCAGACTCCTACGGGAGGCAGCAGTAAGGAATATTGGTCAATGGACGAAAGTCTGAACCAGCCATGCCGCGTG
>MDSW01002428.1_pt1 | contig 14693 bp, 14 predicted proteins | sample 811171 | NCBI WGS metagenome assembly MDSW01 (sample SAMN05326641, study PRJNA326480) | marine metagenome | isolation source: seawater | place: Atlantic Ocean: North West | collected 2012 | reverse complement strand
TACGAAATTCGTTTATCGTCGTAGTTGGAAATCCAACATTAATAATATAAAAGTAATTACAACAGATTCAATAACAATCATGAAATTAACAAAAGAACAGACGCAAGAAATAAAAGATCAGCAAAATCAGGAAAATAAAACCAAAAGAGTTACAGCTCCAGAGCTTGAAAAAATTCTTTATGAAGCAATGCCCATTCTTGATCACGGATTTATCAGAGTGGTCGATTATATGGGCGATGATACTTCTATAGTCCAAGCGGCAAGAGTATCTTACGGAAAAGGAACAAAAAAAGTTTCAACCGATAGTGGACTTATAAAATACTTAATGCGTCATTGGCATAGCACTCCATTCGAAATGTGCGAGATAAAATATCATGTTAAGCTTCCTATTTTTATTGCACGACAATGGATTAGACATAGAACAGCAAACGTCAATGAATATTCTGCTAGATATTCAATTTTAGATAAAGAATTTTATTTACCAGGATCTGAAAATCTAGCCGCACAATCTCAAAGTAATAGACAAGGTAGAGGAGAAGTTATTGAAGGAGAACAAGCAAAACAAGTTTTAGATTTATTAAAAAATGATGCAGAACGTACTTATAAAAATTATGAAGAAATGCTTAACCAAAGATTTGATGGCACAACAATCGATGAAAATAAAAGAGGATTAGCAAGAGAACTTGCAAGAATGAACTTAACTTTAAATACTTATACCCAATGGTATTGGAAAACTGATTTATTGAATTTAATGAATTTTTTAAGACTAAGAGCAGATAGTCATGCACAATATGAAATTAGAGCTTATGCAGAAGTGATGCTTGATACATTAAAAAAATGGGTTCCAATAACATATGATGCATTTATGGATTATAGAGTAGGTGGAACAGAAGTTTCAGCAAAAGGAAAACTAATAATTCAAAAATTAATTAAAGGAGAGGATATTAATATAGAAAACTCTGGTCTATCAAAGAGAGAATGGAATGAGTTGATGGACGCATTTGAATTAAAAAATAAATTAATTTAATGAAAAAGACCGCTTACTATTCTGTATAATTAAAAAATGAGTGGTAGACAAAAATTTTTAAAAGTTATTTCATATAATTTAATTATTTTTTTTATATTAATTTTATTTTTTGAGTTAATTTTTGGTTATTGGTTTAAAGATGAAAATTTTGGCATTTATATCCGTGATCAAAGGAATGTTGAAAAAAAATTTGATATTATCCACTATGGTAAAAATTATAAATATACATTTAAAAGAAATTCCCAAGGCTTTATAGGTGAAGAAATAGATCCAAAAAATATTAAAGTAGTTTTTGAAGGAGGAAGTACAGGTGAACAGCTATTTACTCCTCCGAATTATACCATAGTAGGTCAATTAAATTCATTTCTTAAAAAAGATCAAATTGATATAAAAATAGTTAATGCTTCAAAAGGAGGCAAAACTACAAGAGGGTATTATAATGACTTTGAAAATTGGTTTCCAAAAATTAAAGATTTCAATCCAAAAATATTTATTTTTTATACTGGTCACAACGATGCTTCTCTTAAAAATAAAGGTCAATTTGATAAAGTAAAAAGAGATAGTTATTTTGATCAACTGGAAGATTATTTTAAAAATAATAGTAAAATTTATGAAATAAAAGTAAAAATTCAAAATAAATATTTTGGAAAAATTAGAATGAATTATGGACTTTATGAGGAAGATTTATATATCAATTATAAGTATGTAGACTACAAAGAAGCAAAACTTAAATATAATTCTGATGATTTAAACTCTGATGAAAAAAATTTATTAAATAATTTTGAACAAAATCTTCTTAATTTGGACAAAAAAATTGTTGAAACACAAGTTATACCAATTTTTATCACCCAAGTTAGATTTGATGGTGTTGGAAAAAAAACCCTTTTTTTAGTTAACGAAACTTTAAAAGAATTTTGTAGATTAAGAAATTACGACATAATAAAACTTGATGAGATTGTAGAAAGTTTTGAGATAAATGACTTTTATGACAAAATACACACCGGTATAAGGGGTTCTGAAAAAATTTCCAAAATAATATATCCAGAATTAAAAAATATACTTATTAAACATTGGAATTAAAATTTAATTAGATTAAAAATCTCTTAATGAAAAACTTAACACTAGTTATTCCTGCAAAAAAAGAATCTGAATCTCTTCCCCAAGTTCTTAATGAAATAAAAGATTTAGAATGTGAAATTATGATTGTTCTAGAATCTTCAGATGTTGCAACCATTGATTCAATTAAAAATTATAATTGTAAATTGATTTATCAAACAGGGAAAGGTTATGGAGACGCTTTGATAACAGGAATAAATAATGTTCAAACAAAATTCTTATGTATTTTTAATGCAGATGGATCATTTGATCCAAAATATTTGACCAGAATGTTACAAGAGTGTGAAAATAATGATTATGTTTTTGCATCAAGATATTTAAAAGATGCAGGAAGTGAAGACGATACAATTGTTACAAAATTTGGTAATTTTATTTTTTCGTTGTTAGGAAATATTTTATTTTCTCTTAAATTATCTGATATTTTATTCACTTATATACTTGGAAAAACTACCTCATTTAAATCTTTAAATCTTAAATGCAAAGATTTTTGTCTTTGTATTGAAATACCTGTTAATGCAAAAAAAATGAAAGCTTCCTACAAAGATTTACCAAGTTATGAAAGAAAAAGAATAGCCGGTAAGAAAAAGGTAAATGAGCTTAAAGACGGATTCAAAATACTTATTTATATGATTAGACGTTTTATAAAATTGTGATTCAAAAATTTTGTCTTAATTTAAATGAATAATGAAAACAGTAACAAAAATTAAAATTGCAGAATTTATATATAATATTTTATCTTTTTTAGGATTAAAAAAAAAAAAAATATTAGAAAGAAACAATATAAACTGGAATTTAGACTTATCTGAAGGTATCGATTTATCAATATTTTTATTTGGTTCTTTTCAAGGTAAAATAATTAAATCTATAACTTCTCTTATAATTAATAAAAAAAAAAATAATAATGAAACATTTTTTATAATTGATATAGGATCTAATATTGGAGATAAATGTTTGAGTTTAAGTAGAAGACTAATTGATAATAAAATTGACAATTTTAAAATTTTTTCAATAGAGCCTACTGAATACGCTTATAAAAAACAGCAAATAAATCTTGAGCTCAATCCAACTTTAAAAAAAAAAATTATACTTTCTAAACTTTATATATCAAATAACATCAACAGGAAAAGTAGTACATATTCAAGCTGGAAACTTGATCAAAAATCTAAAAATCATAAAGTTCATAAGGGAGTTTTAAAAAAGATAAAAAGGGATACTAAAACTATTTCTCTAGATAAATTTATAGAGAAAAATAATATTAAAAAAAATATTATTTTAAAAATCGATGTTGATGGTCTCGAAATGAAAGTTTTAAAAAGTTGTATCAAAAGTATCAAGAAGCATAATTTAACAATTTTTATGGAATATGCTCCTTATGCTTTAAAGGAAAATGGATCAAGTATAAATGAATTTAATGAATTTGTTAAAAGATATGATTTTAATACTTTTGATTTAAATTTTAAAAAGCTAGATAAAATCAAAATAAATGAAGGTTCAAGCAAAGATATTATACTAATTAAAGATAAATAACTTTTATTTTTTCTGCTAGCTTTATATAAATTTTAGATACTTCGTTAGCAGGGCTTAATTCAACTATTGGTTTACCTTTGTCTCCACTTTTTCCTACTTCAGGATCTAGTGGAATTTCTCCTAAAAATTCTTTGCTAAATTCTTCTGCTGTTTTTTTGACTCCTCCCTCACCAAAAATATTATATTTTTTTCCATCATCTCCTTTGAAGTAACTCATATTATCCACCAAACCTAAAATTTTAACTCCGAGTTTATCAAACATTTTTATTCCTCTTTTAACATCTAACAGTGCAACTTCTTGAGGGGTAGATACAATTATCGCTCCATCCAATTTTATTTCTTGCGAAAAAGTCAATTGAGTATCACCTGTTCCAGGAGGCATATCAACAATTATAAAATCTAAATCTTTCCAGGATACTTTTTGAGTAAAAGTTTTTATAGCACTTGTTACCATTGGACCACGCCATATCATTGGTGTTTGTTCATCTGCAAGAAAACCTATGGACATACACTGAATGTTATATTTAGTTATAGGTATTAAAGTTTGACCATCACTTTTAGGTTTTTCATTAATGTCAAACATTTTTGGAATTGATGGCCCATAAATATCTGCGTCAAGTAATCCAACTCGACAACCAACTTTATTTAAAGCTAAAGCTAAATTTGTGGCAAATGTAGATTTTCCAACACCTCCTTTTGCACTAGAGATAGCGATTGTAAATTTTGTTCCTTTAATTGGGTTTTTTACAAAGGTTTTACCTTGCATTTTTTTCTTTATTGCGTCATTTAATTCAGGTTTTTCTTTTGGCATAAACTTATCTTAACTTGTTTTTCCTATTAAAGACATTATATACATTGTCATGGTTGACGATTTTAAAAGCAGAGGTGGAAGTCCATGGGGTTCACCCCCAGGAGGAGGAGGAAATGGGTCTGGAAGAGGTCCAACACCACCTGACATTGAAGAAATCATTAAAAAAATTCAAAGCACTATAAATAAATTTTTACCAGGAGGAAGCTCTGGTAGTGGAAGAACTATAATTGTAGGATTAGTCATAGTTGGTTTAATATGGGTTGCTAGCGGACTCTATAGAGTATTACCAGATGAACAAGGTGTTGTTCTGAGGTTTGGTAAATTTGTAAAAACAACTCAACCAGGGTTAAACTATCATATTCCTTTTCCAGTAGAGAGCGTACAGACACCAAAAGTTACAAAAGTAAATCGAATGGATATTGGTTTTAGATCAGAAAGAGATACCGGATTTACATCTGGTGGAGTTGCAGATGTCCCGGAAGAAAGCTTAATGTTAACAGGAGATGAAAATATTGTGAATATCGACTTTTCAGTTTTTTGGGTAATAAAAGATGCTGGAAATTTTTTATTCAAAATTCAGGATCCTCAAGGAACAGTAAAAGCAGCTGCAGAAACTGCAATGAGAGAAGTTATAGCAAGAAGCAATATTCAATCAATTTTAACTGAAGGAAGATCAAAAATAGAAACTGATACTCAGACAATTATTCAAAGCATTTTAGATGAATACAATAGTGGTATCCAAGTTACACAAGTTCAAACCCAAAAAGCAGACCCACCAGACCAAGTTATTGATGCTTTTAGAGATGTCCAAGCCGCAAGAGCAGATATGGAAAGATCTAAAAATGAGGCAGAAGCTTATGCTAACGATGTAATACCGAGAGCAAGAGGAGAGGGCGCAAAAATTTTACAAGCTGCTGAAGCATATAAAAAAGAAGTTGTTGCAAGAGCTGAAGGTGAAGCAAGCAGGTTCATTGCTATATACAATGAGTACGCTAAAGCTAAAGAAGTAACACAAGAAAGAATGTATTTAGAAACAATGGAAAAAGTACTTGCTGATATCGATAAAGTAATTATTGATAAAAATTCAGGTTCAGGGGTTGTTCCTTACTTGCCATTGCCGGAATTAACAAAAAAAAAGAGTGAACAATAATGAAAGTTGGAAAAATTATATTACCAGTGATAGCCGTTTTAGTAGTAACTGCTTTTTTTTCTATATTTATAGTTAAAGAAATAAATCAAGCAATTGTTCTTCAATTCGGTGATCCAAAAAGAATTATTTTAAAACCTGGTTTAAATTTTAAAATTCCGTTTATTCAAAATGTAGTATTTTTGGACAAAAGAATATTAAATTTGGATGCTCCACCCGAAGAAGTTATTGCTTCAGATCAAAAGAGATTAATTGTTGATGCATTTGCAAGATTTCAAATTGTTGACCCTCTTAAATTTTATATCTCAGTTGGCAATGAAAGAGTTGCAAGATCAAGATTATCAACAATCATAAACTCAAGAATTAGAAGTGTTTTAGGAACGCAAAGATTACAAACTCTATTATCTGAAGATAGAACAAAACAAATGTCTTTAATTCAAGAAGGTGTAAACAATGAGGCTGAGAAGTTTGGTATTAAAATCGTGGATGTAAGAATTAAAAGAGCAGACCTACCCCCAGCTAACAGTGAAGCAATTTATAGAAGAATGCAAACCGAAAGAGAAAGAGAAGCTAAAGAATTTAGAGCAAAAGGTGCAGAAATGGCTGTCACAATTACATCTACAGCGGATAAAGAAGTAGCTGTAATCTTAGCTGAAGCAAATAAAAATTCAGAAATTATGAAAGGTGAGGGTGATGGAGAGAGAAATAAAATTTTTGCCGAAGCATTTGGAAGAGATCCAGATTTTTTTGCTTTTTATAGAGCAATGCAAGCATACGAAAAAGCTTTAATTGGAGGCGATACATCATTGATATTATCTCCAGACAGTGAATTTTTTAAATTTTTTGGAAATATAAACTCTAAACCAGCCCAGTAACAATTATCACAAATGAAAGAGCTAATAATAGCTTTTGGACTTTTTCTTTTTATTGAGGGTATTTTATATGCCTTATTTCCAGCAAAAATGAAAAATATGTTAAAAAAAATAGAAATAATTAAAGATAGTCAATTAAGAACTGGAGGATTGATTTTTGCAGTAATTGGTTTCTTAATTATTTGGTATTTAAAAAAATAATGAAAACAAGATTTAAAAAACTTACAGTATTTTTAATTTTTTTCTGTTTCATTTTTAATATTCAGGGAAACGGTAGAGAAGCTCCAGCATCTTTTGCTGACTTAGCAGAAAAATTGATGCCGTCTGTTGTAAATATATCAACAACTCAAACAGTTGTTACAAGCACGAACCCCTTTCCTTTCCAATTTCCGCCTGGATCACCATTTGAGGATTTATTTAGAGAATTTGGAACTCCCCAAGAAAGAAAAGCTAGTGCACTTGGGTCTGGTTTTATAATAGATGCTAAAGGTATAGTAGTTACCAATAATCATGTTATCCAAGGGGCAGAGGATATTTTAGTTAGAGTTGATGGTGAGAAAGAATATAAAGCAAAAGTTATTGGAGCAGATCCACTTTCAGATATTGCAGTTCTCGAAATAGATTCAAAAGATAAATTCAAGCCTGTGAAATTTGGAGACTCTGATAAAGCAAGAATTGGCGACTGGGTCATAGCAATAGGTAACCCCTTTGGATTAGGCGGAACTGTAACTTCAGGAATTATTTCTGCAAGAAATAGATCTATCGGTTTATCAAGATATGAAGATTATATTCAAACCGATGCATCTATAAATGTTGGAAACTCTGGTGGACCTCTTTTTGATATGAATGGAAATGTTATAGGTATTAATACAGCAATTTTAGGACAGGCTGGATCAATAGGAATAGGTTTTTCAATCCCATCAAATAGTGCAAAAATTGTAATAGATCAGTTAATAGAATTTGGAGAAACAAAAAGAGGATGGTTAGGTGTGAGAATACAAGATGTTTCTCAAGAAATTGCTGATTTAGAAAAGTTAGATGAACCAAGAGGTGCATTGGTAGCAAGTGTTGCAAAAAATAGTCCTTCAGACAAAGCTGGGATTAAAGCTGGAGATATTATTTTAGATTTTAACGGAACTCCAATAAAGGAAATGAAAGAGCTACCAAAAATTGTTGCCCAAACAGAAGTTGGAAAAGTTGTGAATGTAAAAATTTGGAGAAATAAAAAAGAAATTATAAAAAAAATTAAACTTGGAAGACTAGAGACTTCTGAAGACTTTAAAGCAAGCAAGCAAAAAGAAACACCAAAACTTACAAGAATAGAAGAGCTTAAAATAACTATAAGACTTTTAAATACAAAGGATATTCAAGACAGAGGGCTACCAAAAGGAACCACTGGATTGGTAATAACAAATATTGAAGCTGATAGTCCAATCAACTATTTAAATGTAAATAATATTATTGTTGAAGCTCAAAAGAAAAAGATCAAATCTATTGAAGAATTTAAAAGAATAGTAAAAGCAACTTTAAATTCAAATGAAAAAACTATTCTTATTGCAATTTATAACAACCAAAACCAAAGACGATATATTGGTGTTAAATTAGATTAAAAATGGACACAAAGTCCAAGATTATTTTAATTTCTGGACCAACGGCATCAGGTAAATCAGATTTTGCAGTTAAATTTGCTAAAAAAATAAATGGTGAAATTATTAATGCTGATAGCATGCAAGTTTATAAGCAATTAAAAATATTAACTGCAAGACCAATTAAAAAACATAAAAAAAATATAAAACATCATCTTTACGGAATAATTGACGCAAAAACTAATTTTTCGACGGGTGAATGGTTAAAACTTGCTCTTGAAAAGATTAATGAAATTAAAAAAAGAAAAAAAGTTCCAATTTTAGTTGGCGGCACAGGACTTTATTTTAATGCCTTAGTCAATGGTCTCGTCAAAATTCCTAATATACCAATGAAATTTAGAAATAAAATTAGATTGATGCAAAAAAAATATGGACAAAAAAGATTTTATAAAAATCTTTTAAAAAGTGATCCTAAAGTAAAAAATAAAATTGATAGTAATGATGCTCAGCGATCAATAAGAGCTTTTGAGATAAAATCTTATACTAAAAAATCAATGTACGATTGGATTTCTCAAACAAGGCCCCATTTTAAAAGTAACGAATTTTTAAAAATTTATTTAAATTTTGATAGAGATAAACTTATAGAAAAAATTAATAAAAGAACTAATCAGATGATTAAATTAGGCGCTGTAAATGAAGTTAAAAAACTTAATACTTTAAAAATATCTCAGCAATTGAGTGTTAACAAAGTAATTGGAGTTCAAGAGTTAACAAAATATTTAGAAAAAAAAATAACGATAAATGAAGCCAAGCAACTAATATCAATAAGAACCAGACAGTATGCCAAGAGACAAGCAACCTGGGCAAGAAGTAAGATGGCATCATGGATTAAAGTAAATTCAAAAGACTTTCCTGCTTGGTTAAAAAAATAAATTGTAGTACTTACATATTATGGATAATTTTAAAATAATATTTAAAGTTTTTCGCTTCCATCATTGGATTAAAAATATATTACTATTTATTCCATTAATCACAGCTCATAAATTCCATAATTTAGATTTAGTTTTAGAGCTTTGTATAGCCTTTATATCTTTTAGTTTATGTGCATCATCAATATATATATTTAATGACATTATAGACATTGATCATGATAGATCGCACCCTAATAAAAAAAATAGACCATTTGCATCATCAAAGATCTCCATAAATTTCGGAATAATTTTAGGCATAACATCGTTAACAATTAGTTTTATTATGTCTTTTGGCCTGAATGAGTTATTTACAATATTTTTATTTACTTATTTAGCCTTATCAATTTTATATTCATTTTTTTTAAAAAAAGTTAAATATTTAGATTGTATAATTCTGGTTGGATTTTATGTATTAAGAATTTTTTCTGGAGGAGCTGTAGTAAATATAATGCCTTCGTTTTGGTTAATAATTTTTTCATTTTTTATTTTTATGTCCCTTGCTTTTGTGAAAAGATATATAGAATTAAATGTTCATTATAGTGAAAATGGAAACTCAAAAATAGCTGGCAGAGGATACGATAGTAATGACATTAAAAAACTATATTTTTTTGGAATTACCACAGGTTATTTATCCGTATTAATTTTGGCATTCTACCTAGGCAGTGAAACGGTTGCTAGACTTTATAATACAGTAATATTTATTTGGTTATCCATACCTTTGTTATTTATTTGGATTACTTTTATTTGGAAAAAATCAAAAGCAAGGGAAATAGATGATGATCCAATTGTGTTTTCGATAAAAGATAAGATTAGCGTTACAATAGCGTTTTTGTTTTTTTTATGTTTTATATTAGCTAAGTTTATTGAATTATGAGTTTTACCAAAACTATATCAGGCTGGGGAAAATATCTAAAAACTAAATCTGAAATAGTAACACCTAAAAATTTTGAGGAAATTATAAATAATTTGCATCAACCCTCGATCCCTAGAGGCATGGGAAGAAGTTATGGTGATAGTGCAAATTTTCAAAAAGTAATACAAACAAATCTTTTAAATAAAATAATAGAATTTGATGAAGAAAGTGGATCGCTAACTTGTGAAGCGGGCATCACTATAAGAAATATTTTAGATTTAATAATACCCAAGGGGTGGTTTATGCCTGTTTCACCTGGAACTAGTTATGCAACACTTGGGGGAGCTATAGCTAGTGATGTTCATGGAAAAAACCATCATCTATCTGGTACTTTTGGGGAGCATGTAAGGTCAATAAAAATAATGTTGGGGAATGGAGAGATTGTAAGTGCATCATCAACAAACTTACCAGATCTGTTTCGTGCTACTTGCGGAGGTATGGGTTTGACAGGTGTAATTTTAAGTGCAACCATAAATTTATTACCCATTAAATCCTCTAAAATTTTTCAAACAGAATTTAAAACAAATACTTTGGAAGAAACATGTTCTATTTTTGAGGATAATGAAAAATCAACTTATAGCGTCGCATGGCTTGATAGTCTTGCGAGTGGCCAATCCTTAGGAAGAGGGATAATATTTTTAGGTGAGCATAATCAAAATGGCAATTTAAATTTTAAAGCAAAAAAAAATATTACAGTTCCTAAAATCACTCCTTCTTTTTTAATTAACAAATATTCTATAGAAATCTTTAATAAAATTTATTACACAATAGCTAAAAATGGTAAAAAAAGAGAAGTGGATCTATTCGATTATTTTTATCCTTTAGACAAAATTAATAAATGGAATAGACTTTATGGAAAAAATGGTTTTATTCAATATCAATTTGTTATTCCAAATGAAAATTCAGCTAAGAATATTCGAATTATTTTAAATAAAATTCAAGAACTTGGTTTAAGTTCTTTTTTGACAGTATTAAAAAAGTTTGGAAAGCAAAATAATAATTTGCTGTCTTTTCCCATGTCTGGATACACATTAGGTTTAGACTTTAAAGTAAATGAAAAATTACCTCAAAATATTAAAGAACTTGATAAAATTATAGTCAATATGGGTGGAAAAATATACTTAACAAAAGACTCTCTTATGTCTGAAGAAACATTTAAAAGTACATATAAAAGATGGGAAGAATTTGAAGATACTAGAGCCAAGTATCATGCAATTGGAAAATTTTGTTCTGATCAATCAAAAAGACTTGGGTTAGGATAAAATTTTAATTTTTTTTACTTTTAAAGATTTTTAATTTCTTCTTTAACTTCCTCAGGAGATTTGCCATCTATTTTAAGATTTTCATTGATATTTTTCTTTAATTTCTTTGCCATACAGGACAAATATTCTGTAGACAATTTTTTATATTCATTACAATCTTTTTTTTCTTCAGCATTTGATATTTGAAGCGTAAGTAATAAAGCAACGAAATAAAGGCATAATTTAATAAAAAATTTCATTAGTTTATTATAAGCATAAATTAAGTTAGGTAAATAACTGAACTTCGAGGAAAGATCTTGCTCAAGAGATCAATTTTGTGGTTCTTTTATATACAGTCAAAATTTTTATCGTAATAATTAACTCTAAAACTTGACCAATTAATATAATTTCAAGTAGATTGATCGAATGCCAAAATTATATTCAGGAGCAGAGATTGTATTTAAATGTTTAGAAGACCAGGATGTCAACGTTGTTTTTGGTTACCCTGGGGGAGCAGTTTTACCAATTTATGATGAATTAAAAAATTTTCCATCTATAAAACATTTTTTGGTTAGACACGAACAAGGTGCTGGACATGCTGCTGAAGGGTACGCTAGGTCTTCAGGAAAACCTGGCGTTGCTGTTGTAACATCAGGTCCTGGTGCAACAAATATTGTAACCGCTCTAACCGATGCATACATGGATTCAGTTCCAATCGTTTGTATTTCAGGACAAGTACCAACTCATTTAATAGGGACTGACGCTTTTCAGGAATGTGATACCACAGGCATCACTAGACCTTGCACTAAACATAATTGGTTGGTTAAAGATGTAAAAGATTTGGCAAAAGTTATACATAGAGCATTCGAAGTTGCAACAACCGGAAGACCGGGACCGGTTCTTATTGATATACCAAAAGATATTCAATTTCAAAAAACAAAATATACCAAATTTAATAAACAAAAAAAATTAAATGGAAAAATCGAGAATCATTTTAAACAATCGGAAATTAATGAGTTAATAAATTTAATGGACAAAGCATCTAAACCGATTTTTTATACAGGAGGAGGTGTAATTAACTCAGGACCTAAAGCAAGTGTATTACTAAGAGAGTTAGTTACTGCTACTGGATTTCCAATAACATCCACTCTCCAAGGACTTGGAGCATTTCCAGCTGACGATAATCAGTTTATAGGAATGTTAGGCATGCACGGAACTTACGAAGCAAATAATGCAATGCATGATTGTGATTTAATGATAAATATTGGAGCGAGATTTGACGATAGAATTACTGGAAAGTTAGACGAGTTTTCTCCAAAGTCAAAAAAAGTTCACATTGATATTGATCCATCTTCAATAAATAAAAATGTTAAAGTAGATTTGCCAATTGTTGGAGATGTATCTGAAGTAATTAATTCAACTTTGAAAACTATAAAAAAAATAAAACCAAGTTTTACTAAATCAAATAAGCAAAAGATTTCTAAATGGTGGGAAAAAATTGCAAAATGGCGATCTGTTAATTCTCTAAATTACGAAAATAGTACTGAAACAATTAAACCACAGTATGCTGTTCAAAGATTGTATGAATTAACTAAAGATAAAGATACTTATATAACTACCGAAGTAGGTCAGCATCAGATGTGGGCTGCTCAACATTACAAATTTAATAAACCAAACAGATGGATGACATCTGGAGGCTTAGGAACAATGGGCTATGGTTTACCTGCAGCAGTAGGTGTTCAAGTTGCTCACCCAAAGAAATTAGTTATTGATATTGCTGGCGAGGCATCAGTTTTGATGACAATGCAAGAAATGTCAACTGCAGTTCAGTATAGTTTACCTATTAAAATTTTTATTTTAAATAATGAATACATGGGAATGGTTCGTCAATGGCAAGAACTCTTACATGATAAAAACTATTCAGAGAGCTATACAGCTGCTTTACCGGATTTTGTTAAATTAGCAGAAGCTTATGGTTGTGTTGGTATAAGAGCAACAACACCAGAAGAACTTGATGAAAAAATTATTGAAATGCTTAACACTGAAAAGCCAGTGATATTTGACTGCAGAGTAGACAAAGTTGAGAATTGTTTTCCGATGATACCTTCAGGAAAACCCCATAATGAAATGCTGCTGGGTCCGAATGATAAAAAAGAAAAAAAAATTACAGGAAAGGGCAAAACATTAGTTTAATGAGTAAACCTAAATCAGCATATAGTATTCCAGGAAAACTTGGCAAAATGGATACTCATATTATTGTGGTATGGGTAGATAACGAAGCTGGAGTTTTGGCTCGTGTAGTTGGATTATTTTCTGGTAGAGGCTACAATATTGAGTCATTAGCTGTTGCAGAAATAGATTCAAAAAAAAATCTTTCAAGAATTACAATTGTTACAACCGGTACTCCCCAAGTCATTGAGCAGATCAAATTACAGTTAAAAAAATTAGTACCAGTCCATAAAGTTGCTGACTTCAAAAGAGAAGATAAAAAAGTAATATTTAAGGAGATGGCTTTATTAAAAATCGTAGGAAACACAACAAAAACAAACAAAGCTTTAAATCTTTGTAAAAAATATAATGCGGTTATACTAGACAAGACTAAAAAGTCGATTGTAATTCAAATTACTGCTTTGAGGAGAGATATAGATAAAGTGTCAATTAAATTAAAATCATTTGGCCTTGTTAGTGCTTCTCGGACAGGTGCTGTAGCAATGACAAGAGGCTCAGAAATATTTAAATAAACTTAAGGAGAATATTATGAAAATGTTTTATGAAAAAGATACAGATGTAAATTTAATTAAAGATAAAAAGATTGCAATATTTGGATATGGCAGCCAAGGCCATGCTCATGCTCTTAATCTAAAAGACAGTGGAGTTAAAGAGGTCGTAGTTGCTTTGAGAGATGGTTCAGCTAGTAAAACAAAAGCTGAGTCAAAAGGTTTAAAAGTTATGAATTTGTCAGACGCTGCAGAGTGGGCTGATGTTGTTATGCTTCTAACTCCAGATGAATTACAAGCAACAATTTATAAAAATCATATTGAACAAAGAGTTAGAGAAGGAACTTCCATTGCATTTGCACACGGACTAAATATCCACTACGATTTAATAAAAGCCAGGAAGGACCTAGACGTATTCATGGTTGCCCCAAAAGGTCCAGGACATTTGGTTAGAAGTGAATTTGAAAAAGGAGGAGGAGTGCCTTGTTTATTTGCTGTACATCAAAATGGTTCAGGGAAAGCAAGAGAACTTGCAATGTCTTATGCTTCAGCTGTAGGCGGTGGAAGATCAGGAATTATTGAAACTACGTTTAAGGATGAAGTAGAAACAGATTTATTTGGAGAACAAACTGTTCTTTGTGGAGGCTTGGTTGAGTTAATCAAAAATGGATACGAAACTTTAGTTGAAGCTGGGTATGAACCTGAAATGGCATATTTTGAGACAGTACACGAAGTAAAATTAATTGTTGATTTAATTTATGAAGG
>MDSW01158790.1_pt1 | contig 14694 bp, 15 predicted proteins | sample 811171 | NCBI WGS metagenome assembly MDSW01 (sample SAMN05326641, study PRJNA326480) | marine metagenome | isolation source: seawater | place: Atlantic Ocean: North West | collected 2012 | reverse complement strand
GACTTAGTAAAAGACATGATCATAAATGATCTTAAATTGGCGCAAAAAGAACAAAAATAATAAATCATGTCAGATAATGTAAGTTATTTTATAATTGGATCTTATATAATTCTACTTAATATTTTATTTTTAAAATTAAATTTAATAAAAGATAAAAAAAATACATCTTTCCATAAAAAGTTTATTGAGAATAAAATTGAGCCGCCTTTTTCTGGTGGTATGTTTCTCATAATAACTATTTTTCTATTTTTAGATTTGGATTGGTTTTTTAAAAGTCTTTTATTTTCAATATTTTTAATAGGTTTTTTCTCTGATTTAAATTTTTTTAAATCTGTAAACTTAAGATTTTATTTACAATTAATCTCAGTTCTCATAATTGTTTATTATCTTAATTTATATGTTCAATCAATAAGAGTAGATTTTATTGATAATCTTCTTAATAATTTTTTTTTTTAAAATTTTTTTTACTTCATTTTGTGTACTAATATTAATTAATGGCTCTAATTTTTTAGATGGTGTCAATACTTTAGTTATAGGTTATTACCTACTTATACTTATATTTATCTCTTTAATAGGAAATAAATTTGATAGTTTTATAGACATTGAATCTATATATTTACTTATAATTACCTTATCAATTTTATTAATTTTAAATTGTTTTAATTTTTTATTATTAGGTGATAACGGATCCTACCTTTTATCAGTTTTCATTGGATTGTATTTGATCGATCTTGCTAATCAAAATATTTTGATTTCTCCATACTTCGTAATGAATTTATTATGGTATCCAGCTTATGAAACTTTATTTTCAATAATAAGAAAAGCTTCCATTAAAAAATCTCCAATAAGTCCTGATAATATGCATTTACATCACTTAATATATTTATTTATTAAAAAAAAAATAAATAATAAATATTATGCGAATTCATTTTCAGGATTATTTATAAATTCATATAATTTATTAATTTTCTATCTTGCATTCAAAGATTATTCTAACACTAAATATCAACTATTTTTAGTATTGTTATCGTTAATAATTTATAACACGTTGTATAAAATTCTTAAGTCGAATTTGAAAAAATAAAAGAATAAAAAAATTATTTTTTTCATTTAAATTAATAGATTATTGTCTTCAAAATAGAAGCAAAATAAAAAAAAGATATAAAAGAAAATAAAACTAAAAATTTGTTTTTATCAAAATTAATCACAAATAGTTTTATTATTTCATTTTTAAATAAAAATAATATTAAGATATAAATAAGTGGGTCGTAAGTTTCATGATAAACTATTCCATCAATTTCAAATGTATACAAAATGATTATTAATAAAATATCTACATTTTTGATACTTTTTTTGTCCTTAAGAAATAACATAAATATTATTAATGTACCTAGAGTGGAAATAACAAAGAAAAGATAATAATTATTAAAAAATAAATTCGATAATTTAAATATTATACCACCTGAGTAACTCCTGTTGTACTCAAAAAATGATATTAATAATAATATTAAAATAATTGAAATTATTAGACTTTTTATATTTAAAATTTCATAGCGTTTTTTGTAGATTTGATCATAAATAAATGGAAAAAAATAAAAGAATATTATTGAAGAAGATAATGAAAAATGAGTTATGAAGTTTTCTCTAAATATGTAATTTACAGCCCATTTATTTATTTCAAGTATAAATACATAGTAAAAAGCAGGAAACGCCAATAAAATATTTATTAAAACATAATAAAAAAATTTCTTACTAAACTTTAAATTTATTAAAAAAATAAGAGTGAAGTATACACTAAATAGACAATAAATAGGCCTAAAATAGCTTGTCAATGCTAAGAAAAAACTGCAGAAAATTATATACTTAAATTCAGATTTATTTTTTTCATATTTTATAAAATATAAAACAGCAATTAAAAAAAAAATAATTGCAAAAATATTGTCATCAGTCCAAATTGCTCCTGCTCTGAAGAAAGGAGATATAAAAAATATGGATGGAAGCAAAAGTCTAAAATCGTCATTTTTTAGTTCATATTTAATTTTTAAACAAACAGCTGTTAACCAAGGTATCAAAAGAAAAATATGTAAATTGATAAGTCTTAAAAAAATTTCTGAAACAAATAATTTTTGTAAAAAAACTAGATAAATAATAAAAACTGGAGAGTGAGGTACATAATTTCTATCATAATTCAACAAACCAAATATAAGACTATCATTGAATAAATCTTTAATAAGTCCTTCATGTATTCGAAAATCATATTCGAAACCACCTGCAAAATCTTCATTAAAATAAAACCCAGTAATAAGACTGAGATATAATGAAAAATAATAAATTATTAAAAAATTACTTTTTAATTTCATTTTTTATAGAATTCAATTTTCTTAAACAAAAAAGGACCAAGTATTCTTCCAAATGATCTATAGATGAAACTTATCAATTTATATGTGTAAAGTTGTTGAAATGGTTGTAAAGCTATAAATATTGAGAGAAAAAGATAATAAATACTTTTAAGATAATTTAACAAATTGCCAATAATTGAACCATATATCTTTTTATCTATATAATTTCCTAAAATTCCTAATCTAAAACTTCTGTCTACAACCCATTTCATTGATGATCTATGAGAATGTTTTTTTTCATAAACTTTAATTTCTTTATTCCATAAAATTTTATGACCTTTTTTATTAAGCTGAAGAAAAAATAACTGATCTTCTCCTATTCCAAATTTATTCAAATTGATATCAAATTTTAAATTTGAGTTTAAAAGTATTTTTTTACTGAGTATTACGTTATTTGTTGCAGCCCAATTAACAAATTTTTTTTCATTATTTATTTTTTTTTCAAAAATAGTCTCAAGATTATTTTTAATTTTTCCATTACCTTTGTGAATTTGTGGCCCGGTAATAATTTTAACTTTATATGTATTTATAGTTTTTTTAAAGTTTACAAACCATTTTTGGTCTATTTCACAATCATCATCTAGAAATGAAAAATAATCACAATTTATTTTCTTAACTTCACCAAGACATTTATTTCTAGCATAAACAATTCCTCTCTTTTTTTCAATAACATAGTAAATTTTGTAATTAAATTTTTTTTTTATTTTATTAACAATACTTTTGGCATTTCCATTGATGGTATTATCTATTATTAGAAATTTTATATTAAAGTTAAAAGGAATAATCGCCTTATTAAAACTCATTAAACACTTTTTTAAAATATTATTTCGTTTATAGGTGCAAATACAAATCAGTATATTCATTTAATTAATTATTTCACTTAACTTTTTATAGTGTTGAAACACCGAAAATTCTTTTATTCTTCTCTTTAATATTAATTTATTTTCGTAAATTGTATTTTTGTTTGTGTTTAAGAAATCATCAAATTTTTTTAATAAATTTTCTAAATTATTATTTTCAAATAAATATCCATTTTTTTTAATTATCTCCTTTGGTCCATTTGGGCAGTCACTAGAAATTATAGGTATATTTGACAATGCTGCTTCAACTATAACAAAACCTGGATCTTCCCAAAGTGATGTTAATATAAAACACTCTGCGTTATTTAGGTATTTAAAAATATTTTTTTGATAACCTAGAAAATGTATTTTTTTCTCAAGATTTAATTTCTTAGAAAGATCTTTTAATTTTAACTCATCTTCTCCTTCTCCAATTATGACTAATTCAAATTCAGAATGTTTATTTAATAATTTACAAAAAAAATTAATAAGTAACTCAAAGTTTTTTTGTTTAGTAAGTCTCCCAATCGAAATTAAATATTTTCCTTTGATCGGAGATACAAAGTTGTGACATTCTTTTTTTTTTAAGGAATATTCTTTCATATCAATTATCGGATCTCTTAAAATAAAAATTTTTTGCTTATCAAATATTCCTTTTTTGACTAAAAAATCGTATGTTTTTTTTGTAGGACATGTGATCTTATAAATTTTTCTTGAGTATATTTTCCAAAATAAATATCTAATTATATTAATTTTAGGCAATCCTGAAATACGTAAAATAACTTTTGTTTTAGAATTAAAAAAAGTACTTAGGAAAATTGGAAGTGAAGTCATTAGATGAATAATCAAAAAATCTGGAACATCTTTATTTATTAAGTTTTTTAACTTAAAAAAATTCCAAATAAAAATTATTATGTAGGAAATTCTACTTTTAAGAAAACCTCCTATTGGTAGATATTTTTTTAAGTTTACGTTGCTTAATTTGATAATTGAAACTTTATTATTTATAACATTTTTGTACTGGTCCCATTCACCAATTGCATCGATCAAGGAAACTTTATATTTTTCTTTTTGAGGAAACTTTATTAAAGACTCTGCTGACCTAGTGACTGCTTTTATAGTAGCAATATTAGAGAAAAATGGTGACCAGTAAAAAATTTTCATTATATTTTCTTGAAAATAAAAAATATTCCTAAAGGAAATATTTTTCTCAGTTTAGTTTTAATAAATATTTGTAGAAAAGTATCAAAAATCAAACACACTAAAAATATAATATGATTTATAATTGGCAAAAATTTGAAATAAGGAAATAATATAGAAAATGCAGCTAAAAAAGGTCCATATCCCAATTCTTTTATATAAACAGCTTTAAATTTTTTTTTTTTTAACTCATTAATTAGAAAACTTTGGGTAAATCTCAAATAATCATTTGGAGCTCCATGTACTTGGTATAAAAATGGAGTGGAGCCTATCAGTAACCCATCTTTTTTTAAAATTCTATTTAACTCCTTTAATGATTTGGTTGGATTACTTAAATGTTCGAGAACATTAAAAATTATTATGTTTTCATAATGATTAGATCTAAATTTTAATCTTCGATTTAAATCACCCTCTAAAATATTGTTTTTTTTATCCTTTTTAAGATTTGTATATTCAAAATTTTTTTCACCTTTTAGATGAGCTGAAAAATTTCTCTCTCGATCTTTAAAAGCACCAAATTCTAAACTTTTACCTTTTATCCAAACTTTATTTGCCTCGATAATTTGAAATATTCTTAAGGGTGAATATCTTTTAAATAAATATATAAATATTTTAATTAAATCTTGCATTAGATATTAGTTGTTAAAAATTACTATAATTAACCAAAAAAATATAATTAAATAATTTTGGTTATCCTTTAGTATTTCCTCCACGGGTGAGTCAGTAAAATCTTTTGATTTTGATCTATAGGTAAATCTTAAAATTCCATAAATTATTAATGGAATTGTTAAAAATATTCTCTCATTTGTATAAATTACGTATAAGCTATAAAAAGTTGCAGATAGGATACTCGTGAAAATTGTAATCACTCTTAAAATTTTGTCACTATAATACTTTAAAACTTTCCTTGCTTTGTATCCATACAGAAATAATTCTCTCTCTCTTTTTATTGACGATATTGCCAAAGCACCACTTAAAATAGTTACTGCCATCCAGTTTGATAAGGTAACATCAAAAGCAACACAACCAGCATAAACTCTTATTAAATAATTTAAAGATAAGGAAAATATGTCAATTAAAAAAATATTTTTTAATAGATAAGAGTAACAAATATTAAGTAAAATATAAATTAAAGATACTTCAATAAATTTAGGAAAAAAATAAAGAAGAATAATTAGACAAACAACTAAACAAAATAGAATAAATTTTGCATATTCTAAATCAATCAAACCTGACGCAAGAGGCTTTGTTCGTTTTTTTTTAGGGTGCAACTTATCTGCTTTAATATCTACTAAATCATTAAAAATATAAACTATTGAGGCTAAAATACAGAAAATGACAAATATTTTAAAAACATTTGAAACATTAGTTATGTTTTCAAATTTTGTTGTAAACAATAAAGGGGCAAAAATTATAAAGTTTTTAATATAATGTTTTACTCTCAATAATTTATATAGTTTTTTCATTGATAATTGTAATCTAAATAAATAAGATAAATTTTAGTAAATATAAACAATCAAATTAAAATAAAAAAATTAATGTATATATCTGGGTGGGGAAACAATCTAGTAGTTAATAGTAAAATTATTTACCCTAAAAACATCAATGAAATTATTGGAATAATTAGAGACTATAAATCTAAAGGAATTTTAGTAAGAGGCATGGGCCGCAGTTATGGGGATGTAGCACTTAATGAAAATATTATCTCTTTAAAATACTACAAAAAGATACTTGACCTGAATGAAAAAGATGGTCTTCTAAAATGTAGTTCAAATGTAACTATTTCAGAAATAAATGATTTGATAATTTCGAAAGGTTGGTTTTTAAATATAACTCCTGGTTCAAAGTTTGTCTCTGTTGGGGGCGCCATTGCTAATGACGTTCATGGAAAGAATCATCATAAAGATGGAAGTTTTTCAGATTATCTAGAACAGATTGATATCATTAAAGAAAATGGAGAAGTAGTTTCATGTTCAAATAAAACTAATTCAGAATTATTTTATGCTACTTGTGGAGGCCTTGGTTTAACTGGAGTCATAATAAATGTAAAGATAAAACTTTTAAAAATAAAATCAAAGAACATTGATGTTAAAATTGTAAAAACTAAAAATTTTGAACAAACAATTCAAAAATTAAATGATCTGAAAGATTATAAATATTTAGTTGCCTGGACCGATACTTTAAATAAAAAAAATAAAGGTAGGTCAATAATATTTTGTGGGGAACATTCTAGTGATGGCGATCTAAATTATAAAAAACAAAAAAATTATAAAATTCCTTCAATATTTGGTTTTTTTTTTATGAATTTAATCTGTTTAAAGTTTTTTAATTTATTTTATTATTTATTTCATAAAAATAATCAAATAATGAAAAAAGATATTAATAACTTTTTTTATCCACTCGATATAGTTAATAACTGGAATAAATTATATGGAAAAAATGGCTTTACCCAAATACAATTACTCATTAAACAAAATAAAAATAGTAAAGATTTACTTTTAGAAATTATAAATTTTTTTAGTGAAAAAGGATTTTATTCTTACCTTACAACACTTAAAGAATATGGTGAGGGTAACGAAAATTTACTCTCATTTGGAGAAAAAGGTCTTTCAATCACATTAGATTTTGCTTTAAATAATGATTTTCTAAAAGTTTATAAAGAGTTTGAAATAAAATTTAACAATAAAGATATCAAAGTTTATCTTGCAAAAGATTCATTTATGTCTCAAACTTTTTTTAAAAACACCTATTCAAAGTTAAACAATTTCATTGAATTACAAAAAAAAGTTAACCCTAATTCTACATTTAAGTCAAAATTATCCCAAAGACTAGGATTATGAAATATATTTTTTAAAATAATTTTTGCTGTTTAAAAAATTAATTAAATAAAAAATATATATACCCGATGATGTGAAAATAATTCTATCCATAGTAGTCCTTAAAGCATAAATGATCTCCATTTCCCTAAACATATATGCAGATATGATAAATCCAATATTTAGTATAAAAAATATAAAAATGATTTTATTAAATTCATCTTTAAATAGTTTTTTAAAATTAATAAAAAAAAACAATTGGAATTATAAAAAAAATTATATTCTTAAGACTATAAAATGTGCCATAAATTATAATATTTTTAAGCTTAAATATAATAGTTTGAAAATCTAAATTAAAAATATATTCAATAAAATAAGGTTGATCATTAATTAATATTTTAAAGTACTTATAAATTAAAATTTTGAGTAAAATTAAACTTATACTGGAAAAAATAAATAATAATCTTTTTTTAAACTCAAAATTTTTAATAAAATTTAAGCCAACTAAAATTATCATAAAATATGCAATACCTTCTGCTTTGATCCATAGAATAAGATTCATGCATAAAATTATGAATAATAGATAACTATTTTTTCTTTGATTTATATATTCATAAATTAATTTTGTTATTATTAATAAAGTGCTAAAAACTAGAACTTCTTGTAAACCTGAAAAAATTTTATAATTGTAAGTTATTAACAATAATAAAAAAATTATTATAAAGTTTTTGATTTTATTTTTTTGAAATTTATCGATTAAAAAAAATAAAGATGATAAATATAGAAAAACGTAAAATATTCTTCCATTATACTCAAATTTATTTAATGAAAGTTCTCTGAAAAATGCCCACAAATATGATCCAAAATGTGGATGAAATGAATTAAACTCGTATTGACTTAAATAACTGAAATTATAATTTTGAAAAAAATACAAGGACTTAATGTACCAAAACCATTTTGCATCCCATCCTAAATTAAGTTTTACAGCTATATCTAAACTAATTATAAAAAATAAAACAAAAATAAGACTAAAAATAAGTTTGTTAAATTCAAAGATTTTTTCTTTTTTTAGTAAATTAAATATTGAAACTAATAGCAAGGCAGTGAAGTAAAAAGGTAAATAATTATTTAACTTAAATGGAAGTAAGGAAAAAAATATAAGAAAATTGAGATTTATAATCAGATTAGCTACCCCAATTTGATATGTAGATCCAAATTTAAAAATTTTCGATTTACTTGTGTTTAATGGAGCATATAAAAAAATTAAAAAAATAAAAAATGATAGTACAATGTTTATAATTTCATTCATTTAATTTATAAAATAACAATTTTTGTAATTATGGATTACTTTATAATCATTTATATCAAGCCTATTTTCTAACTCCAAACTTATTTCTGAGTTCTTATTGTAAACTTTATTTGAAATTATTTTTATAAAAAGTCTATTCTCTCCAATTTCAAATTCATCAAGATTAATCTTTAATTTGTGTTCTTTTAAATTCTCGTAATCTAATTTAATTTTTTTAATTAAGTATGAAATATTTGAGTAATCATTTTTATAAAACTCTAAATAATCAATTTTAAGGTTTGTCTTTTTTGAATAAATCTTATTTATATTACTAGATATTGTTGAGAAGTAGTATGGATCTTTAAATTCAAAAACATTATTACCTAAGCTAGTCAAATCAATTTGAATTTTTTTTCCAGGATAATTTAAGACTATTTTTTTATCACTTTTGTAATTATTAAATTTAGCTTCATAAATAGGCCATAAATTTGGGGGCGTATGTATAAAATTAATGATTTCTGGATTTGATTTTAATATAAAATTTTTTTTAATATATTTAAGATATCCAATACTCTCCCCACCACAATATCCATATATATTTTCTAATCTTTCTGAAAGCTCATAATTGATTATTTCTGAAAGGTTTTTGATAGGGTTTATTTTCAATAGAAAGGTAAATAAAATAAAAAATAATAATATAAATTTTATTTTAAAAATTCTTTTTAATTTCATTAAATTATTTTTGGCTCTAGATGCTTTGCTAATCTAATTGCAAGCTGTACGATTGAAAATGTTGGATTTGAATAACCACCTGTGGTAAAAACAGAACTTCCTAAAATATAACAATTTTTTAAGTCATGGAGTTTCAAATTTTGATCAACCACAGATGTTTTGAGATTATTTCCTATTCGGGTACCACCCATATGATGATGAACCCCAAGGTTTTCATAACCCTCTAAATTTTCTATTTCACCTTTTATAGCAATCCTTCCAATATTTTTTTCAACAAACAATTTAGCTAATTCAACTAAAATTGTTTTAGCTGAATTTAGTGTTTCTTTAGATTTTTTATAATATAAGTTTGTTATAGGAACGCCATTTTTATCCATTATCTTTTTGTCTAGAACAATTTTATTTGTTTCTTTTGGTGGTTCTTCTAAATTCATAAATATATTTCCACATTTCAAATCTTTACTAAATATAGATCTTGCAATTTTTTTTCCATATTCAGGTGCCACACACAACAAGTCTTTAATAACTTCTTTATATATTTTTGTATCCTCTTTGGCATTCATATACATCGCTCCACTTAATATCTCCTTTTCATCAACTAATCTTTTATTTGTTGCAATATGGATTGGCCCATCATAATTAATAAAATTTTCATTTAAAACTTTTTGGATTTTAGATTTATATAGAAAACCCATACCTCCAACTATCCACGGATGGGTAATCCAATATTTTCCAATTGGAAGATCATTATTAATTAAAGAATTATCTTTCTCTTTAGACCATAATAAAATTCTTGAATTTTCTATACCACCAGCACACAAAATAAAGAAATTAGATTTCAATATAATATTTTCATTATTTTGTGAAATTGAAATTGATTTAAAATTTTTATTTTTGCCTGACAAATGAGTAACCTGAGCATTAACAATCAAGTGAATATGTTTTGAATTAGTCAAATGATTTTTATATTTATCTGCAAATCTTACTTTTGAATATTGAAATTGAATTTGGCTAAAAAAATTACTAATTTTTGATTGCTGAAAATTATCTTCTATTTCTAAAATTTTACATGTTTGATCTTTAAGTTTAGAGAAAGAATCATATTCAATCCCCCATTTTTCAACATTCCATTTTTCAATTGGTTTACACCAGCCACCCCAATGACCACTTGTTCCACCCAATTGTCTTAATCTACTATATTTAAGATCAGTTATTTGATCTCCTATTACTTTTGCATCGTAGCTTTCTTGAGACTCATCAGAGTATTCCTCACTTCCAGCTTCAATTATGAGACAATCAATTTTTCTTTGCTCTAAAGACATAGCCAATGTAATTCCTGCTGGCCCGCTACCTACAATTATTACTGGAAAATTTTTTTCAATAATTTCTTTTATATTTTTATGAATCATTTATCATTCTTATCTAAATACCAAACAAACCTCTTAAAAACTCTTTTATTTAAAATTTTTTTTGAGCGAAATTTTTGATCGGAATGTGTTTTTGTAAAACTAAATAAAAATAAAGTTTGTAGAATACAAGTTTTTATAAAACTTCTCCTTTTTTTCTTCATAGAATTTAGTTAAGATAATTTTTTTAAATTAGCAAGTCCTAAAAAAAACCAAAATAAAAATCCATTAAATGTCGAAAACAAACTACCACTTGGTAATATTGGAACTAAAAATATAATCAAATAAAAGTTTATTGTAATTTTAAAAATATTTTTTTCTCTAAAATCGTTTAAAAATTTTTTTCTAAAATAACTTAACAAAAATAAAATAAAGATAAAGTATCCCACCAAACCCTGTTCTGACAATAATTCGAAATGTATTTGATGTGGATGTGTTGAGCATCTTTGATTTGTAAATTTGATATTAGCATTAAAATATTTTTTATTATGGCACTCAAATCTAAAGTTTTTATTTCCGATACCATTTATTTTCTTATCTTTAAAAATTTCAATAGCAGTGTCGTAATGAGCAAAATATTTGATATTCTCCAATCGTTTAGAAAAAGAATCTGGATTTTCTACATTAAGAATTCTTTTGAAAAATTCTGTTTGCTTTAAAAGAACATTAGGAAAAATAAAAATTAATGATATTGAAAAAAAAATTGTAAATATAAGTAAGTAAAATTTTTTTAGAAAAAACTTTCTTTTTTCAATAAAAAGAAAAATTAATAAGAAAAGCAAGCTTGATTTTAAAAAAGCTGATCTTTCTCCAGTTATAAGAACACTTAATAAGACAAGAATTAATGTTATATTCAGAATAACAATATATTTTTTAGTAATCTCATTTTGTAAGAAAAAAATTGTAGTGAGAAAACCAAAGCCGAAAAGAAAAGCGCCCACTACATTTTCATCATAAAAGAAACTAGTTATTCTTGTATCATCCTGACTTTTAAAGCCAAATAAGTTTGATCCGTTATATTTCTCAAAAAAAATGTCTATTATGATTATAAATACTAAGAATAACCAAAATTTGAAAATTTTCTCTAATATTTCTTTTTTATTCAATAGCAAAGGAATAGCTGGGAATAATATTAAAAATTTTAAAAACAGTAATGATCTTGTTAGTCCATCGTAACCGAATTCTGGATAATTATAATGACTAATAAATGAATTAATACAAATATATAAATAAAATATTAAAAGTATTATGAAGTTTTTGTCTTTAAACCAAGTAAAATTTTTGGTTTTAAAAACATCAATGACAAACATTAAAAAAATACAAAGAAGATAAAAATTTATAAAAAAGTTTCCAATAATTATTGCTATAGGAAGAGTAGCAAATAGAACAATAATTAAGTTATCTTTTAAATCTAATTTTTTTGATATCATTGTCAGAAATTATTAATCATTTTTATATTGATTTTAAATTTTTACAACAAAGTTTATTTAGGGTAAAAGTTACTTGTAATTATTTATTATTCATGAGACTAAAAAAAAAATCTAATAAAAAATTAAAATTTATCCAAGATCTTTTTGTTAGGTTTTATAGAATTTAATTAATTTTTTAATGATAAACATACCTATACTTTATTTTGGTTATTTAATTATTTTATTTTCCATTATTGGTTATGGATATATTTCCTCTAAACTTTTATCTATCAGACTTTCTCTTGGGGAACTGGGTTTAAGTGGAATTCTATTTATGATAATTTTTTCATATATTACAAATTTATTTCTATCTCATGGTTTTATTCATAATTTAGTTTTTTTAATAATAGGCATATCTGCTTTTTTCTTAATGTTTAAAAAAAAATTATTAAGAAAAAAAATAAAACTAATTCTATTGATTTCGTCAGTTTTATTTATCGGTATTTTAATGTACAAAACTCATGATGATTTTTTTTACTATCACTTCCAATATACAATTTCATTAATTGAGTTTAAAAAAATATTTGGAGTAGGTATTTTAGAGCATGGATGGCGCACACCGTCTTCTATATTTTACTTAAATTCATTATTTTATCTGCCAATTTTGGAGAAATCATTAATAAATAGTGGAGCTGTGTATTTTTTGATTTTTTCAAATATATTTTTGATACAAAAAATTTTTAATAAACTAAAAAATAAAAAATTAGATTTTATATTCATATTATCTCTATTTTCATTATTATTTATTAACACAATTTTTCACAGATTAGCTGAACATGGAACTGATAGATCAGCATTAATTCTTATCTTTATCTTAGCCATTTACTATCTTGAAGGAACTAATAAAAGATTGAGTAAAATAAATTTTAGACATTATTATAAAAAAATATTAATTATAATACTTCTTATAGTTTCACTTAAAAGTTTTTATTTAATTTATTTAATATTTATATTCATTCTATTTTTTGAATTTAGGAAAATTTTATTTAAAGAAAATTTTTATAAGAAAATTTTTTTTGAGCGAGTAAGTTACTTTTTCTTAATTGGGGCTACGATTTTTATATTTACTATTTTTTCAAATACTGGTTGTTTAATCTACCCTGCTAGCTTTAGTTGTATAGAGTCATTTACTTGGTCGATACCAAAAAAAGAGGTGATAGGAATGAAAACCTGGTATGAACTTTGGTCAAAAGCAGGTGCAAGTCCAACTTATAGAGTAGATGATGTTGAGTTTTACTTATCTGGATTAAATTGGGTTCCTAACTGGATACAAAATCATTTTTTTAATAAAATTTCAGATTTTTTATTATCTTTAATTTTGATTTTAATAATTTCATCAATTTTTTTAATTAAATTTAAAAAAATAAAATTACCAAAAAAAAATTTTTATTTATTTTATTCCTCAGTTATACTTTTGCTTATTGAATGGTTTTTAAATCACCCAGCTCTGAGATATGGTGGTTTTACACTTATTGCTTTATCCATTTTCATACCATCAAGTATATTTTTTGAAAGCAGACTTAATTTAAACTCAAAAATAAAAAAAAAAATAACATTACTAATTTTTATTTCTTTCTTAATCTTCTCATTAAAAAATATTGACAGAATTTTAAATGAGTTTGACAAATATAATTACAATCCATTGATCAATGCTCATTATTACATAGATGACAATGCTTATCATGTTAATGATTTATTGTTTAAGGCTGAAAAAAAAAGAAATATTGAAAGAAAAAAATTTTATATTGTTTTAGATAAGAATTTGATTAAAAGGATTAATTTGGATAAATGATTAATAGAATTATTGTAGTAACTGGTGGAGCAGGTTTTGTCGGTGGAAATTTAATAGAAAAACTTTTGAGAGAAACAAGATATAAAATCATAAGTATTGACAATTATAGCTCTGGTTCAATTAGAAATCACGTTAAAGATAAAAGAGTAAATTATATAAAAGAATCGACATCTAATATTTCAAAAATACTTAATAAATATAAATCCAAAATCCATACAATTTTTCATTTTGGTGAGTTTTCAAGAATATATCAAAGTTTTTTAAAAATGGATGAATGTATCATGTCAAATTCGATAGGAACCCATGCTGTTTTTAATTTTTGTTTATCAAATAAAATTAAATTAGTTTATTCAGCCACTTCAGCAACTATTGGAAATAAAGGTAAAGATAAAAATTTATCACCATATGCTTTTACAAAAGCTAAAAATTTAGAGATGTTAGAGAACTTGAAAAATTGGTTTAATTTTAAATACGAGATTTTGTATTTTTATAATGTATATGGACCAAAACAAATATCTTTAGGACCTATGGCAACAGTAATTGGTATTTTTGAAAATCAATATTTAACTAATAAGACTTTAACAGTTGTAAAGCCTGGCAATCAATCTCGAAGATTTACACATATTAATGATACAGTAGATGCATGTTTTTATGCATGGAAAAAAAATAAATGTAGACACTATAGTATTTCAACAAAAAAAAGTTACACAGTTTTAGAGGTAGCTAAAATGTTTAATTCAAAAATTAAATTTT
>MDSW01143822.1_pt1 | contig 14696 bp, 13 predicted proteins | sample 811171 | NCBI WGS metagenome assembly MDSW01 (sample SAMN05326641, study PRJNA326480) | marine metagenome | isolation source: seawater | place: Atlantic Ocean: North West | collected 2012 | reverse complement strand
TTTGTGGGGCGGTCTCCTGATCGTCCTGCTTAGCTGCTGACGCTGATCTCTGTGTTCCTCTGCGTGCTCAGTGGTGAATTCGTTTTTGACCACGGAGTTTACGGAGATCCGCAGAGAGAGCGGCAGAGCCGTGGCCTACATTGATTGATCTGCTCATTTGTGGGGCGGTCTCCTGATCGTCCTGCTTAGCTGCTGACGCTGATCTCTGTGTTCCTCTGCGTCCTCAGTGGTGAATTCGTTTTTTGACCACGGAGTTCACGGAGATCCGCAGAGAGAGCGGCAGCGCCGTGGCCTACATTGATTGATCCGCTCATGTTGTGGGGTGGTCTCCTGACCGTCCCACCCAATGTCCCGGGAAAACGGGGGCCTGCTTTGATTGGGTCCAGGCCCCGCTTTAGAATCACCGCCCGTTTCGGCACCCGCACTCATGGGTGACGAGCAACTCTTCCGATTTCGTAACAAAAGAACAGACCCATGAAGGCCATCGCCGTCAAACCGGGCACACCCGACAGCGTTCATCTCGCCGAACTGGAAAAACCATCGGTCACTGATATCCCGAATGGACGTGGCGTTCTCGTCCGCACACTCAAAGTTGGAGTTGACGCGACTGACCGGGAAATTAACGAAGCTCAGTATGGTCAGGCGCCTCCCGGGTTCGATTTCCTCGTCATCGGTCACGAGTCCTTCGGTATTGTCGAAGAAGTTGGCGAGAACGTGAAACGCGTTCAGCCTGGTGACTACGTGACATGTACTGTCCGTCGTCCCGGGGGCTCGATTTTCGACAAGATTGGTCGCTCTGACATCACGAGCGAAGAAGAATACTACGAACGCGGGATCAACCTGCTGCATGGTTATCTGACCGAGTACTTTGTGGACGACGAAGAATTCATGGTTCGGATGCCAGTCGGGCTGAAGCATCTGCATGTGCTGGCCGAACCCATGAGCTGTGCGGCGAAGGCCGTCGAGCAGGCCATGCTTGCTCAGCAGCGACTGCAGGTCTGGGAGCCCAAGCGTGCATGGGTGACTGGATCAGGTCAGATCGGCCTGCTGTCCACGCTCATTCTGCGACTGCGGGGAATGGAAGTCTGGACTCTTGCTCGAGGGAAAAAGCCAAATCTGAAAGCAGAAATCGCGGAAGGAATGGGATCGCACTATGTCAGTACTGCTGACAAGTCTCTGAAAGAACTGGCTGATGAATGCGGCAAGCCGGATCTAATCATTGAAGCGACCGGCAGTAGTGCCGTGGCATTTGAGTGTATGGAAGTCCTCGGGCACAATGGGTGCATTGTCTGGACCAGCATCACGGGTGGTGAACGGAAGGTCGATGTTCCAAGTGACAGTGTGAATCTGAACTGGGTACTCGGAAACAAACTGCTGGTTGGTTCAGTAAATGCCAACTTCCGGCACTTTGAATCAGGAATCTCTGACCTCGCACTGGGTGACGTGACTTACCCCGGGGTGCTCGAGAAGATTTTGACAAGCCCGGTTGATGGACTCGACAACTACGCTGAGATGATGCGTTTGCTGGTGGAAGACCGAGATGCACTCAAAGTGTATGTGAACGTGGCAGAAGGCTAATCGCAGCGCTAAAACCCGGCACAGGCAGTTGTGTCGCGTCCGTGTTCCAGAGGGAGTTACTGTGTAAAACTCTGTGTTTCTCTGTGGTGAATTCTTCCTGAGTGCACAGGGTTTGCGGGCAGAGCCGTAGCTTGCTTTGCTCGGGATGGCCCTATTGTTTGCCGGGGATTACGCGAGGGCCGTTCTGCGGCTTCTTCTTTTTGCCGCCGAAGGCCCAGAACTCTGAGGGCACATGAGCCGCGTGAAAATACTCGCGCGCCTGTTGCACGACTTCCGGGTTGAGTGCGGCTACGTTGCGTTCTTCACCGATGTCCAGCGACAGGTCATAGAGTTCAACTCCCTCCCGGGAATCAGCACTCCTGAGATTCTGCTGAACGGCCTTCCAGTTGCCAAAGCGGACTGCTCGTTTGCCGCCTCGCTCGTAAAACTCCCAGTAGAGGAAGTCGTGCTTCTGTTGAGTTCCCTCACCGGTCAGTTCCGCCACCATGCTGATCCCGTCGACGCCAGCCGGAGTTTCCACACCCGCGAGTTCGCAGAACGTGGGGAGCATGTCCCAGTGAGCAGACACGTGCTGAGAACGTGAACCAGCTTTAACTTTTCCTGGCCAGCGAGCGATCAAAGGAGCTCGGATTCCGCCTTCATACAGATCACGTTTGAATCCTTTCAACATTCCGTTGCTGTCAAAGAAGACCGGATCGTGGCCGCCTTCGCGGTGAGGCCCGTTATCGCTGCTCAGCAGGACAATCGTGTTTTCATCAATCTCCAGTTCCTTCAGGAGACTCATCAGGTCACCAACCCCTTCGTCCATCAGCGTCATCATGCTGGCGAAGGCAGCGATTGGGTTTCGGACTTCCGGCCCTCTGTACCTGCCAATCTTCTCTTCGAATTGAGGAAACATTTTTCGCCATGGAGCCATGTATTCTTCCGGGGCGTGCATGGCTGCGTGTGGAATCGTGATCGGCAGGAACAGAAAGAACGGCTCTTCTTTGTTGGTTCGGACAAACTCCAGGGCTTCATTCATGATGACCGGCGCGGAATGCGTTTCTCCGTCCTGCTCCACCTTTTCCTTATTCCGCCACAGATGGGTCGGGTAGTAAGTGTGCGCTTGTCGCTGGCAGTTGTAGCCGAAGAACGTGTCAAAGTGGTCGGCAGGATCACTCGGTGAGCCGGGCGCGCCCAGGCCCCATTTTCCGAAGGCTCCTGTTCTGTATCCTGCTTTCTTCAGCAGGCGCGGAATCGTGACAATGTCCGCAGGCATCGCTGCCTGGCCTTCCGGCTGAACTTCTCGATTGCCGCGAACATAGGTGTGCCCGGTGTGCAGCCCCGTCATCAGGCTGCAGCGCGTCGGAGCGCATACGGTCGATCCGGAATAGTGCTGAGTGAACTGCATTCCCTCGGACGCGAGCCTGTCAATATGAGGCGTACGGAAGAGTTTCTGCCCATAGCAGGAGAGATCGCCATAGCCTGCGTCGTCCAGCAGAATGTAGACAATGTTGGGCTTTTCAGCTGCAAGGCAGAAGTTTTGAGCAACAAGAATCAGAAGGAGGGGCAGGTTGCGAAGCATGGGCGTCTCAAACGGATGAACGGGCGGACACCGCAATTCTACTGATCACCGAAAAGATGAGAAGTGCCGTAGCCACGATGGTCGTGAAGTGTGAGAGGATTCACTTCAACCTCGGAGCGGCGGCATACCCGGCCTTATCCCCGTCCGGTCACCTTTGCATACACTTTGCGGATTCGTTCCGTCATGTACTCATGCCGAAATTGATCCGTGAATCGCTCTCTCCCGGCTGTCCCGAGTTGTACTCGAAGATCTCTGTCTGCCACCAGGCGGAGCAGGGCACTGGTCAGTGCCTCCTGATCGCGTGCCGGAACCAGTATTCCGGTCTCGTCGGTGACGCATACTTCGTGAGCTCCGTCTATGTCGAAGCTTACAATTGGCTTTCCACAGATCAGTGCCTGAGGCAGAACACGCGCCAGTCCCTCCCACACACTTGTATGAGCGGCGATATCCATCGCGTGGATGTAGTCAGGCACTTCATCAGGGGGAACGAGGCCTGCAAATATGAAATGCTCAGTAAGATCCAGTTCCTCGATGCGTCTTCGGTATTGATCCTGAAGGATGCCGTCACCCACAAAGAGGAAGCGGACCTGAGGATGCTCTTTGACGATCGCCGGGGCTGCTTCGATGAGGTACTCGTGCCCCTTGAGGTTGAAGAGTCGAGCAATCTTGCCGATGACGATGTGCTCATCTGTCAGCCCCAGTTGCTGCCGAACTTCTGAGGCGCTACGCGTTGGATTCAGGAATCGGTCGACGTCCATCCCACTGTAGATGGTGGTGTATTTGTCCGGCGTTCCGATGCCCGCATCGAGGTACTGGCGAGTCATCGCGTTACACACACAGATAAAGTGCTGGCACCACGGCTCTGCAATCCGTTCTGCCATGCGGTAGGCTCGGTACAGCACTCCCGGCTGGCCATAGTGAAACGCGGCCCCGTGAATCGAATGCACACACGGAATGCCGAGTGAATATGCGGCACGGCGCCCGAGAATACCCGCCTTGGAACTGTGAGTATGAACCACGTCCGGTTGGTAATCCTTCAGCAGGCGTTTCAACGCTCGCAATGCCTGCCAGTCCTTCAGGGGATTCAGACTACGCTGCAATTCCGGAAGGATTTGCAGATCAAGACCGCGATCGCGTGCACGCTGCTCCAGAGTCCCTTCCGGTCCCAGTCCCGGCCCGGTGATCAGGCAGACCTCATCGCCGTGAATGTGATGCTGGTCATCCACATTGAAGAGCGTGTTCTCCTGAGCACCGCCGATAATCAGTCGTGTGATAATGTGGGCGGTACGCATGAACCGCATTCCTCTTGTGCTCGATAACCACGTCCGGTGTGGCCTCTGTGCGACTCCGTGTCCTCAGTGGTGATTCCTGTTTACCATAGAGTTCACTGTCAGGCACAGATCAGACTAAATCTATTTTGCCGACACTCGTTCCTTCAGCTTCGCGATGTCAGCTGCCATGGCTTCGCGGGCGTTCCGAAATCCGTCGACCGTTGGGGTGCCTGCATTTACGTATTCCAGCACGTGTTTCTCAGCGCTAATGAACTCTTCACACACATCCGCAATCTGATCTGCAATGTCCTGAGGAATCGTACTCACACCATTGCAGTCACCATGCAGCAGATCGCCTGGATAAACGGTAATACCGCCGACGACGACCGGCACGTTGACCGACAAAATGTGACAGTCTCCGTGAGAACAGCACGTTCCACCCGTGAACACGGGGTAGTTAAGCTCGCGTACCTGGTCGAGGTCTCTTCCTGTTCCGGATGTGATCAGACCGGGTGAACCGAATGCCTTGTACGTGCTGCACATGACTTCCCCGAATGTTGCAGCTGCGGACGGAACATCAAGGTCCTGGAACACGACCACTGGCGGGCCAGGACAATCTGCAAATGCTGCCAACTGGTCATCCAGTCCGGAATACGCGTCTCCGGCTCGCGGTGGCGAAAGAGCTCGAAAAGTGGCTGTTGATGCGTAGCCCACCATCGGAGGGAGTTCCGGGAAACAGGATTCGATGTGACGATCCATGTAACCGGTGCTGCGCGGTCGAACATCAAACAGCTCGATCACGTTGCACACCGTGGGAGTGTCATACTTCTGCAGAGCGGTCAGCTGTTCCGGAGTGAGTGCCATTCGAGTTCTTTCCGTTTGGCTGGTGCCGCAGACTTCAGCTGACGGGCGTCAGTGTGTCGCCTTCCTGCGGTCCATTCTTTGTCAGGGTCAGAATCTCAGGCCCATCTTCGGTCATCAGCAGCGTGTGTTCAAACTGTGCTGAAAGTGAACCATCCATCGTGCGGACTGTCCAGCCGTCTGACTTGTCCTGACGTGTTTTGTAGCCACCGATGTTCAGCATCGGTTCAATGGTGAAACAGATTCCGGGCTCAAGGAGATCTCGGCTGGCGGTCGGGACAGGAAAGTGAGGAATGCCGGGGTCCTGATGAAAGTCCTGACCGATTCCATGCCCCTGATATTCGCGGACGACTGATAGTCCGTGTCCCTGAGCAAAAGATTGAATTGCTCGACCAATCAGAATGACAGGGCCACCTGCTCGAGCCGCATGGATCCCCTTGAACAGGGATTCAAACGTGAGCTGCACGAGATTTTGAGCAGCCTCCGAAACTTCGCCGATCATGAATGTCTCAGACTGATCGCCGTACCAGCCGTCGACAATCGTAGTGATGTCTACGTTGACGATGTCGCCCTGTTCCAGCGGACGGTCATTGGGAATCCCATGACAGACAACTTCGTTGACGCTCGTGCAGATTGTTTTGGGGTATCCATGGTACCCAAGGCATGCAGGAGTATGTCCGTGATCCATCGTATACTGGTAGGCCAGCTTGTCCAACTGATCCGTGGTCGTGCCCTCGCGTACGTGCGGGCGCAGTTCGTCCATCAGCTGCGCGTTGAAACCGCTTGCAGCTTTCAGCTTTTCGACCTGTTCCGGATCGGTATATCGAGGGATTTTTTTTCGAAAGCCAGGCAAGGGGAGCTCCGGGGACGGCTGGAAGTGCAAGCAGAGATTATTGCCCTGGTTCACAACCGCCTCAAGCGAACCAACACTCCCTGCTCAGTCTTCTACGCCATTGTTTCCGAAAAGATCGGCGACAAGTCCCAAATTGGCCGGAAACCCTGTCTCTGAGCGGTGTTAGTTCCGCATGTCGGGAGAACGGCCGATACTGCTTTGGACGGACAACGGGTACTGAACTGAATGTTTCCTGTCCAGGATGAAGTAGATGCCGTGCTTGCAGAGCGGCTCTCGTCGGTCTTAGGATTGTTTCCATGACGTCTACAGCAGCAGACCAGACTTCTCCCGGTAGTGCCGCAATTCCAGTGCTGACAATCCACGATGAAACGTCTGAACGACAGGACCTGGCAAAGCGGGCCGAAGTGAAATACGCACTGGACGTAGCGGATATCGGCAAGCTGCGCAGCAACCTTGCTACAAACTGCCGCCGACAGGTTCACAATAACCCAGTGTCGGTCGTCCGCAGCATCTATTTTGATGATGCGGCCCTCAGTTCCTGCCACGCCAACCTGGATGGGATTGGCAGTCGCCGTAAGCTGAGGCTCCGGTGGTACGACACACTGGCTCCTCGGAATGAGTTCTACCTGGAGATTAAGTGGCGTGAGACCAGGGTCACGGGCAAGCATCGGCTGAAGGTGCAGTCGACGAAGCCGGTTGAGCAGATGACATGGTCCGAGCTCTACGCATTGCTTGATCCGGTCGTTCCTGAGCACTTCCGGTGTGCGCTGTTGAGGTTTCCGGAACCAATCATCATCGTGCAATATGACCGGGAACACTTCACGTCGCTCGACGGTCAGTTACGTATGACCCTGGACTACAACCTAACCTACTACGATCAGGTGGGAACGACACGCGTCTCAACTCGGTTCCCTCAACGCCTGGGAGACCTTGTGGTTGTCGAAGGCAAGGTGCCTGTCGGACATGAACCCGATCTACGCAGGCTGTTGCACCCGTTCGTCCCTCGTGCCACTCGCTGTTCCAAATACGTTCATGGATGCAGTCTGCTGAACCACGTGCACTTCGTGGACTGACACGCTGAGTGGAACGGCGCCAGCCGCCCGGTCGAGCGCTCCTCAGACGGTGCATTGCCTCGTCGCGGGTGGCACCGGAGGGCTTGCGAGCTTCCGCTATGCCTGGCTGGTGACTCCCACCAGCAATGGAATGTCTTGGACTAAGGGACCATTCGGATCACCGCGAGACATGGGGGCGTACGAGTCCCGGCAATACGTCAGCATCCAGATTGGCCGTTTTTCCCTGCTCGAGGTATTCCCACGCGATCGCTGCCATGGCTGCGTTATCTGTGCAAAGTTCAGGCGGAGCAATGAGCAGCTCGACTCGGTGTCGGCGACACATGTCGGTCAGCTGTTCACGGAAATGCTGGTTAGCGGCGACGCCACCTCCGACACACAATCGTTTGTACCCCAGTTTTTTGAGTGCCTGTCGACACTTGAACACCAGCACATCGGACACGGCTGCCTGGAATGAGGCCGCCAGGTTGGGGACGCATTCTTCCGGAGTATGGTCCAGTTGTTCGGTCCCTGGTACACCTCGAGCGGCATACAGCACGGCAGTCTTGAGGCCACTGAAGCTGAAATGAGGCTTGTCCGCACGCATCATGGGGCGAGGCAGCTGGTAGGATGTTGGATCGCCTTTCTCTGCTGCTTTCTGAATGGACGGGCCACCCGGATAAGGGAGGTGCAAAATGCGGGCAACTTTGTCAAAGGCCTCACCAGCCGCATCGTCCGTTGTTCCGGCGATCAGTGTCGTATCGGTTGCAGATCGACAGTCGTAGAGATTTGTGTGCCCACCACTCACAACAAACCCAACACACGGGAATGCGGACTCCTGCTGACCCATGCCGCACGCGTAAATATGTGCATCGATGTGATCCACTGTGACGAGCGGGATGTCGAGGGACATGGCCAGTGTCTTGGCAGCCGTCAGGCCAACCAGCAAGGATCCAACGAGACCAGGTTCTGAAGTGACTGCTACTGCGCACAGTTCTTTCAAATCGGTGTCCGCAGCTTTGAGTGCCTCTTCAATCACGGGAATAATTCGACGCACGTGGGCGCGCGAAGCGATTTCCGGCACGACGCCCCCAAAGTCGAAGTGCAGTTCGTGTTGAGACGCCACAATGTTGGACAGAATGGTCCTGTCTTCTGCCACAACTGCGGCGGATGTTTCATCACACGAAGATTCAATGGCGAGGAGTTTTCGCATGCCGATTACTCGTCAGCCTCACCATCAGCATATCTCAGCGACAGGATCACACTTTCATTGTCGTGCCCCGGTGTTGGATAGCTGTCGATCAGCTCAAGGTGCACATCGTCCAGCAGTCCGGCCTCGGCTGCCTCTTCGACTTCCGCTGAGTATCTCGGGCCTTTGATGAGCAACATCTGGCCAAAGGCACCTTTATTCTGCTGAAACCAGAACATGAGCTTTCGCAAGGAAGCAACAGCTCGCACTGTCAGAATGTTGAATGGCTGCTTCTTCAGCAGTTCTTCCGCGCGTCCGGCGTGAACAGTCACGTTCAGCTTCATCTTTCTGACAATTGTCGAAAGCGCGTTGGCTTTCTTCTGGACTGACTCCGCGAGCGTGACCCGAATGTCGTCTCGAGTAATCGCCAGGGGAATCCCCGGCACTCCTCCCCCTGACCCGACGTCAAGGAGTTTCAGTGAACCCTCTTCAAGTTCAGGGATATGTTGTGACAGACGGAGCGTATCAATGAGGTCTCGTGCCACAAACGCGTCGTAATCTGTGTGGCGAGTGAGATTCAGACGCGCGTTCCACTTCCACAACAACGTGCAGTAGCGAACAAGGGCCGGGTGAAACTCTTCGTCAAGTTCGACGCCGTAACGATTAAGTGTTGCAACAAGCTCGGACGTATCCGGGAGGTGATGTGACACGAATCAAACCAGTCCAAAAGCCGTGTCCATGTTGGCTGAAATCTCGCGGAGGCGGTCCATGTTGCCGCCCCCAACTTCTGCCGCAGCCCAGCCCGTGTAATTGATCTCCAGGAGGGCCTTGCGAACGTCCTCCCAGTCGAGGTCTCCCTCCGTGATCTTCGTGAACTTATTCTGCTCACGCGAAAAGCCCTTCAGATCCAGTTTCACGATGCGACGACCAAGCTGACGAATCCAGTCGCCCATACTGCCGTACTTCCAGTGATTTCCGATATCAAACTGGAGACCCACCCACGGCGAATTCAGTTCATCGACGTACTTCACAAACTTGTCTGCGGTCTGAGTATGGTCACCGTTGTGGTCGTAAAGAAATTGATTCCAGACGTTTTCAATCGCGATGAAGCACCCCAGTTCGGCTGCCAGCGGGATCGCCTGCGAAATGTTCTCGATGGAACGCTGCCAGCATTCTTCTTCCGTCCCGTCAGTGCCGCGGCCCACGACCAGCAGGAGCGTGTTGCCGCCGACCGCGTGGGTCTGACGCAATCCTTCCTTCAGTGATTCCAGTGCTTTGGCACGTACTGCCGGATCCTTGTCGGTGTGACGAACTCCCCAATGTCCGGCGTTTACACTGCCGTCCACGACCAGACCGGAATCTTTGATGGCAGCCTTTGTTTCTTCAATGTTGATTCCGGGGGCATTCAGTTCCACCCCCTGAAATCCGGCTTCTTTGGCGGCTTTGAACTTCTCGGTGAGGGACCCCTTCACTCCGATCATGCCGATCTTCAGTGTCTTATAGAGACGACCTTTCAGTGAGGCCGGCTCAACAGGAGCCCCCATGGCAGGAATTGATGTCGCAAGTGCTGCTGCGGCTGATGTCTGAATGAATCCACGGCGGGAGAAAGAAGTCATGGCAGATTCCTGATTGATCGTCGGATGATGCGAGGAAGACCAGCGTTATACCGTTGGCGGAAAGGAATAAACAGCCGCTCGGCTGTTCGCTGCCAGTGTTTTTCTCCGTGTAGAGCTGAGCGGCTGCTCCCAGTTCAAATCCTGTTGCACGGTAGAACGCGACGGCTGCTGCGTTTGACGTGTCGACAGCACTGGTGCTGGTCTTTGGGACTTCGTTCCATTCCCCGTCGATCAGCATCGTTGCCAGTCCACGACGTCGGTGTGAGGTGGCGACTCCAACGTAGGACAGCCAGCCATCGTTATTTAGCATGACCCGTGCAGCCAGTGAGTCGGTGGATCGGCGTTGAGTTTGGCTGTCGACCCTGCCGCTTCTGATTCGAACCGTTAAGGAAAAAGGCCTGCGCTGAGCCTGATCTGGAGCATTCTCTGATCAAGGACAGGTTTTCATGTCCACATTTAAATGGCAACCGCCACTAGTGTGTGGTGCCCAGAGACAATTCCATTTGTGGAGCACATTCATGAAGAAGGCCGATTTGAAGCTTTGGTTGTGGTGTCTGACAGCGACTTCGCTTCCTTGCACACTGTTCGCCCAACAGGCACCGGTGCCGGACCCTATCAGCACTCCGGCAGCTACTGTTGAGAAACAAAAGTGCAAATGCGATCTGAAGGCGTTAACCGCAGACGAACTGGCATCCGTCGGTCCAGTCTCTTCATTTGGAGATGATACCAAGAGTGTCATGAGTCCGTCCGGATTTACCAGGCCCAATCCGAAGGATGAATGGAGTGGAGAACTTCACGCAGGACCCACAACCCGCTGCGAAACGTAGTCCAGCCCGTCACGACGGCTGACGCCAGACAGAAGAATGCGGCCTGTTTTGTCAGGATGCTCAGGCACAGAAAGAGCAACGTCAACAGGATTGGGATCATCTGCTTACTACGAATACAGGCACAAAATGCTGATTTGCTGAATAGATGCAGGCCCTACTGCTGTCCAGTTCAAGCCTTATCTGAATTTCGACTCAATGAGTCAGGCTACCACGAGGATTGGAAATCAACTCAATAGTTTGACGTGCCACCGTCCGGAATTGCAATGGGATTGCCGTACTCTCAGTGGCGCGTAAACGAGGGTATTGATGCACGAAGCCGATTGAGTCGATCTGCGATGGTCCTGAGTTATTTCACAGTGAATCAGGCTGCTCTGGAGGCCTGCAGAGGCTGCCCCCGCAGGAAGAGCCAGGCTATGGAGTGAAGAGACGTCGTGGTGTCACTCTCTGCCCAATCAGGCCGTGTTGGTGATGGTCGATCCTGTTCGAATCGCTCTGGATGTCAAACTGGGGTGCCCTGTGAGAATTTTCGGGTTGTTCCAATAACTCGGGTGTTGCCTCACAAACTACTCCTGCGGGGTATAGCAACAGGGCGGAATGATTTATCCGTCCAAACCGCAAAAGCCGAATTCTGAGACGGAGGCTGTCACGTCATCGCGCTGTGCGGTACGAGACAGCAGATCTATCACTTCGGCGGTTGGCCCGCTGAACGAGGGAGGAAGAAGGGATGCTTCGCAAGGGAATCGTGGCTCTGATGCTTGCCGCGGCCAGTGTTGGCTCGCTGCACGCTCAGGAGGCCGACAAAAGCAATCGGCTGATGAAGCTCTTCCGAAGCTCATCGCCTTCTCAAACACAACAAACAACCAAACAGGCTGGTGTTCGTCACGCCAATGTCGCGGATGCTGAAAAGCAGGTCCCGGAAATTCGGCAGACCAGCCAGGAAGGAATTGCCCGACTTCAGCCCGCGGAAGCTGCTCCACAGCCTACGCCTGCCTCTTTTGTACCGGCCGGTTATCCTCAGGGAGCCTTTGTGTTGCCTGCTCAGCAGGTGCCGGTTCACGTTGTATCTGCCCAGCAGGCTGCGGCTATGCAGGGAGCATACCAGGTCGGGCCACCTCGTCAGGGAGCTTCCATGTATCCGGCACCTCGCCCGGGAATCCCGGCTCATGTTGGTGGCACAGCGATCCACAACGCATCATTTCATCCACATGAAATGATGCATGCTCATCGGTACCGGGCACTCTACGGTCCTTACTATCACAAAGTGAAGGGCTGCTGGGTTCTGTCTCCATTCGGTATCTGGTCGAAGGAGAACTGGAAACTCACAGGGACCATGGTCGACGTGCAGTACAAGTCACGGATCAGCCCATTTGCCATGTTCCGTCGACCTGTCGTTCACTGACAGCTGCCGACAGATCTTTGAATCAAATCACCCTCTTGAACAGGTATTAAGTCATGCGAACAGTCAGCCTTCTTCGGGCATGCTTCGCTGCGGGGACAGCAGTCCTGTCAATGTGTCTGCTCACACTGACCGCTTCCGCAGAGACACCAGCCTCAGCCGGAGACTCCGGCAGCTCTAATGCCGGAGTGGTCAGCATGGCCAGTCTGGCAAAGTCCGGACAGCCGGCCAACGTCTTTCGAACGGCTCAGTTTGTTCCTGCGACCGCAGCAGGCGTCTTCTGCCCCGCCAGTTGTACGGACAACTGCGTGGACAATGGATGCAACAATTGCACATCACATGCGTGCAACTGCCGGACGTGTCGAAAGCAGCGTCGATGCGGGGCACCTGCTTCCTGCCAGAGCTGCCAGAGCTGCCAGTCGTGTCAGAGTGGCCAGGCCTGCCGCAACGGTGCGTGCCAGAACTGTCGAAATGGTGCCAACTGCGATCAGTGTGATGACGGCAACTTCCTGACACGTCTTTGCAGTCGCAGCTGTGACCGACTGTTCGGATGGATGGTTCCCAGCGGCTGTTGTGGTCAGGGGTGCCCTCCACTCGGCAAGTACAAAATGAACTACGCCGTGAATCCTGGCTATGCTCACCCTGCAGACAACGCCGCTTACGGAGCTCAGGGTTATGGCGTGCCGATCACGGTGCCACTGGCGCCGAACGTACGCCAGTCATATAACTACAGCTCGGGCATCCCAGCCAGCCGAATCACACCGGTTGGGCATTATATCCCAGGCCACACAGCGACTCGGCTGCCGTGCCAGACATGGTAGTCAGTCAACTCAGGGCCTGAGCCGGCCTCGTTGTCGACTCAGGTTCACTTCGGATCAATCACCGCCCATGCGGATAACTGTCCATTTGGACGGACACTCTCCTGGAGAAGGATCTCATGATACGCAACGTCAAAACCCTGTTGGTCGCAGCCGTGATGCTGATTCCAGCCATCGGAACGTCTGACGACATTCAGCAGGTTGTGGCCAGGAAGAATGCGGACTGCACTCCGGCAAAAGTCCGTAAGATTGGCAGAGTGAATATGAAAGACTGTGGTGAGTGTGCTCAGGGCTGCGACACAAATGGTCGCGCCGGGCGTACTGGCCGAGGGGCAGCGTGTCCTCCGGGAGCATACTGCAACGCTGGTGGAGCAGCAGGAGCTGCCGGCAGTGGTGGTCCCAACGGTCCCTGTTATGTGGACCGCAAGGGTAACTTCTACAATGCCAATGGTCAGTGCCTCGGCCACTCAAGCACATACGCCAACGGAGCATATGCGGATTGTCGCTATTCACGCCGCGGACAGTTTGCAGAACGTTGTCGGAACGGCGAAGGATTCGTCGGTGGCCTGGTACATTGCTGCAACAGCAAGGCCTTTCCGGATGATGGCTGGGCTCCTCCTCTGAATTATCCACTGCAGCGGACCGGTTATGGGTTCGGTGGCTGGCACGGAAATCAGGGGCCGTTCGTTGGAGGTGCTCCGATGGTCTATCAGGCAACTGATACGACGCAACTGGGCTACAGCTATGCCAACGTTCCTCAATGGCAGCCAGAACCACATCGGCTGCCACCCGTACCCATTCCGTCCCACTATCATCGACGTGGGTGTCTGAATCTTCAGAACAACTGCAACTATTGCAATGTTCAGGGACACATCATCCATCAGCCAGTTCCTCAGCATCAGCCAGTTCCTCAGCAGCAGCCACCTGTGGTTAAGCCTCCACAGCCGGACGTTGTTGCTCCGCCAGCTGTGACTGGTGCTGGCAGTCCTCGGGTGCAGCAGGTCAGCCAGAAAAAGAAATCAGGTCTGTTCAGCTTCCTGCGACGCTGATCCGACCGTCGGTCTCTGACCGACACGAAAACCTCCCGGACGGTGTCTTTTGATGCCGTCTTTCCTCCCAGCCTGAATGTGGTTTCACATTCAGGCTGTTTTTTTTTTGTTTCTTCAAAGCAAGAGTCTCGGGAAACGTGACAGGCCAGCGGTGCGGGGGTGTGGTTGATGTTTCCAGGAAATTGGTCCGGGGCGAGCAGGGCGAGAGTCGGAGACAAGTCCGCAAATGTGTAATGCACAACCGACGAACCAGGCCTGCTGCGGATGTGGCCCCGGCATACGCACATGGCTTGTATGCTACGATTCCACACGTGATGAGCTTTGACCATGAGCGGTCAACATGGTGTCGTCCGGGAAGAGGCGACCGCATATCCGATGTGGATGTTACGTTGTTAATGAGGCTCTTTCGTGATGGATGGCTCGATGGTGAAGATCAAAGCTGTCATCTTTGACCCATTGAGCACCCTCGTTGAGCTTACGTTGAATTCACGCCCGTACTGAACTCGTTGCCTCGTGTTGGATGCGCCGACTTTGAAGGACTTCTGTTCACAGACAGGTTTGGCACCGCAGACTCCATTATTGAACTGCAGAGACAGAGTCTCGACGTAATGGGAATCCGCCTGTT
>MDSW01112879.1_pt1 | contig 14697 bp, 14 predicted proteins | sample 811171 | NCBI WGS metagenome assembly MDSW01 (sample SAMN05326641, study PRJNA326480) | marine metagenome | isolation source: seawater | place: Atlantic Ocean: North West | collected 2012 | reverse complement strand
TGCCGATCTAGGTCCAATAGGATTAACAGTAGGGTATTTCACAGATGCTGAAGCCTTATATGTAGAAGCTGCATTTCCAATCGGAGCAGTTGATATTGGAGTAGGTTTTGGAAGCGATAGCAAAGATGCTTTCTATGCTGGAGGTGATAGCGGACTAGTTAATTTATCTTTTGGTGGATCAAAAGACATAAAAATAACTGAAGAATATTCTTTACCGCTTTCTGGATCATTTATTTACAACCCTGACAGTGAAGCAGCATTCTTAGTTTTTGGAATGAGCTTTTAATTAACATTTAAAAATATATTATGAAAAAAATTGAAGCAATTATTCGAAAATCAAAATTTTCGAGTGTCAAACAGGCTCTACACGCTGTAGAAGTCAATTTCTTTACCTACTGGGACGTTACAGGAGTCGGAAACGAAAAAGAAGGTCATGTTTACAGAGGAGTTACTTACAGCACTGCTGATATACAACGAAGATATTTATCTATTGTCGTTTCAGACGAATTTGTTGAAAAAACGATAAATGCCATTCTTGAATCTGCATACAGTGGTGAGGTTGGTGATGGAAAAATATTTGTATTTCCAGCTGAAGAAGCATACAGAATTAGAACAAAAGAAACTGGTAAAACATCATTAAATTAATATTATTATGGAACTATTAACATCAAATAACGTATGGATGATGATCTGTACAGCACTTGTATTTTTTATGCACTTAGGATTTTCATTCCTTGAAATTGGTTTAACTAGACAAAAAAATACCATAAATATTTTATTTAAAAATTTCTTTGTAATTACTATGGGACTACTTGTTTATTGTGGTTTCGGATTTAATGTTATGTACCCAGGTGAATTTGGAATTATTGACGGAATTCTAGGATTTGCAGGACCAGGTTTAGATCCCGGTGCTGATTACGATCAATTAACCTACGCTGACGGAGGCTATACATATTGGACTGACTTTCTTTTCCAAGGAATGTTTGCAGCTACTGCAGCCACTATAATTTCTGGAGCTGTTGCTGAGAGAATTAAAATTTCTGCTTTTATGCTAATTGCCTTTTTATATGTATCCATCATTTACCCAATTGTTGGATCATGGCAATGGGGAGGTGGATTCTTTAGCACATTTATATCTGAAGATTTAGGTTTTTATGATTTTGCTGGTTCTACTCTAGTACATTCTGTTGGTGGATGGGGTGCACTTGTTGTAATTTACTTTCTAGGAGCTAGAAAAGGAAAGTTTGATTCTGATGGTAAGCCTTTAGCAATAACTGGATCAAATATTCCCCTCTCTGCTGCTGGAGTTTTAATTTTATGGTTAGGTTGGTTTGGATTTAATGGAGGTTCAGTACTTTCAGCTGATCCAGCATTAACCTCGTTAACATTAGTCACCACATGTCTAGCAGCAGCCGCTGGTGGAATTTCTGCCGCTTTAACATCAAAAATAGCCTATAATAATCTAGACTTGACCATGTTTATGAATGGAGTATTAGGAGGTCTTGTAGGAATAACAGCAGGTGCAGATCAAATGCTTCCAATGTCAGCTATATTAATAGGAGCCATTGCTGGCCCTATAGTTGTTGCAGGTGTAGCAATTTTAGATAAATGTAAGTTAGATGATCCTGTAGGGGCAATTCCTGTTCATTTATTTTGTGGAATTTGGGGAACCCTAGCCGTAGGTATTTTTGGAGAAATGGCAGGATTTGACCAGTTTATGGTTCAATTGGCATGTGTTGGTATTGCTGGACTTTTCTGTGTTGTGGGTGGTGTTATAATTACTTTAATTGTAAAATCAATCACAGGGTTAAGAGTAGATGAAAAAGAAGAGGAAGATGGACTTGATATTGCAGAACATGGAACAAGAGCTTATGGGGACTTCTCTATAAATTAAAAAGTAATTGTTGTGTTAGTTTTAAAAGCTCGATTTGTAAAGAATCGAGCTTTTTCTTTTAATGAATAATTATAACTATTTTCATAAATAAAATAAGTTTTATGAAAAAAATATTCTTTCCAAAGCTGCTATGTATATTTTTTTTCATAATGCAGTTTTTTAATATAAATTCTCAAGAAATAAGTCAAGGACCTTTTGAACAATTAATTATAAGAGGTGTTACTTTGATAAACGGAAATGGATCCCCTCCTATTGGACCTATTGATATTGAGGTTAGAAATAATGTGATTACTAAAATTCAAACCGTTGGTTATCCAGGGATAACTAAAAGAAGGAATGGTCCTGTTTTAGAAAAAAATGGAAAAGAAATTGACTGTAATGGCATGTATCTTTTACCTGGTTTTATCGATATGCATGGTCATATAGGTGGTAAATCTCAAGGTGCAGAACCAGACTATGTTTTTAAATTATGGCTTGCCCACGGTATTACAACTATAAGAGAACCTAGTGGAAGAGGACCTGAATTCACTCTAAATCTTAAAAATAAAAGTAATAAAAACTCCATTATAGCTCCAAGAATTTTTTCTTATACTGGTTTTGGATCCGGAAGTAATATAAACACACCCAATGAAGCTAGAGAGTGGGTTAGAAATAATGCAAAAAAAGGAGCGGATGGGATTAAGTTTTTTGGAGCATCACCTGAAATAATGAAAGCAGCATTGGATGAAAATAAAAAATTAGGACTAAAATCTGCATGTCATCATGCTCAATTGAATGTTGCAAGATGGAATGTATTACATTCGGCTAGAGCGGGCTTAACTAGTATGGAACATTGGTATGGACTTCCTGAAGCACTTTTTTCAGATAGAACGATACAAAACTATCCTCCAAATTATAATTATCAGAATGAACAGCATCGTTTTGAAGAAGCAGGAAAACTATGGCAACAAGCTGCCAAACCATATTCTGATCATTGGAATAATGTAATGAATGAATTAATAGATTTAGACTTTACAATTGATCCAACCTTTAATATATATGAAGCTAGTCGTGATTTACACCGAGCTAGGAGAGCTGAATGGCATGAAGATTATACTTTACCATCTCTATGGAAATTTTATGAACCAAGTAAAATATCTCATGGATCATATTGGCATTATTGGGGGACCGAACAAGAGGTTGAATGGAAAAATAATTATAAACTTTGGATGACGTTTGTTAATGAATATAAAAATAGAGGAGGAAGGATTACAACTGGTTCTGATTCAGGATTCATTTATCAACTATATGGTTTTGCTTATATAAGAGAATTAGAACTTTTAAGAGAAGCTGGTTTTCACCCCTTAGAAGTAATCAAAGCTGCGACTTTAAATGGTGCTGAAGCTTTAGGTGCTCAAAACATAATTGGATCTGTTGAAATAGGAAAACTAGCTGATTTTGTAATAATTGAAGAAAATCCATTAGAAAACTTAAAAGTTCTGTATGGAACTGGAGCAATTAAATTAAATCAAAAAAATGAAGTTGTAAGAGTAGGAGGTGTTAAATACACCATTAAAGATGGAATTATTTATGATTCTAAAGAACTTTTAAGAAATGTAAAAGAAATGGTTTCTGACGCAAAAATAAAAGAAGGTTTTGAAATAAAACAGCCGGGTTTGTAAAGTCTATTTTTTTAGAGAATTTAAGAAGGAAATTGTCTGTTTATTAAAAAATATAGGTTTTTCAACATTTACTACATGACCACAATCTGGAACAACTAAAAGCTTTGAATTCTTGTGTTCTTTAGTCAGTACTCTTATAGACTCTAAAAACATGTAATCTTCTGCACCCATAACATATAGAGTCGGAATCGATAGTTCAACCTGTCTAAAAAGTTTTAATATTGGATTTATTTCTGATGTAAGCTTGAACCATCTTAAAAATTCTTTTTGATATAACCTTCTTGCTTCATTTATAAAAAGAATTCTTGATTCTTTATGGTTTTCATAAGGCATTATTATAAAAGCAAATATTTTATAAATCCATATGTAGGGAACTATAGATTTAAATAGAGAACTTATTCTTATCAAAAACCTTGATCTTAAATTTAATTTCATAATAGCCCCTCCCATTATCATACTTTTTACCATTTTTGGGTAAAATTCAGCGATATGTCTAATTAAAATTGTTCCTAGAGAAACTCCAACAAAATGTGAGTTTTTAATTTTTTCTTTTCTTAAAACTTCAATAATATCATCAGAAATTGAAGAAAATGTATATTTTTTTTCAAAAGCATTACTAATATTGAAATTTGATTTTCCATGGCCTCTAAGATCTAACAAAAGGATATTAAAATGCTTTTTGAAATCTCTAATCTGTTTAAACCAAATAGAAGAACTTCCTCCTGCTCCATGGACAAAAGTCACCCATTGATCTGAACTAGTATTTTTATAAATACTATAATTAATCATCTAAAGAATTTAATAAATCATTCATTTCTAATTGATAAGCTTTTACTACTTGTAAAGATTTATCTAAATAATCATCTCCATTTCCAGCATATATAATTGATCTTGATGAATTAATTAACAAACCAATATTTTTATTAACTCCATTTTCAAAAGTTTCTTTTAAATCTCCACCCTGAGCACCAACTCCTGGAACTAATAAAAAACTATCTGGAATAATTGATCTAATTTCTTTTAAATGGTCTGATTTGGTAGCACCAACAACATACATCAAATTACCTGAACCTTTCCATTTTTTAGATTTCTCCAAAACTCTTCTAAAAAGACTATTTCTATCAGAAGAGGAAATTTGAAAGTCTTTACTTCCATTATTAGAGGTAAGACCTAACAAAATAGTATGTTTGTTTTTATATTTTAAAAACGGTTCTACTGAATCACTACCCATGTATGGAGAAACAGTAACAGAATCAAATGATAGATTTTCAAAAAAAGCTTTAGCATATTTACTAGAGGTATTCCCAATATCTCCTCTTTTAGCATCAGCTATGGTAAATAAATCTGGATATTTTAAGTTTATATAATTTATAGTCTTTTCTAATGTAGACCAACCCTGTGAGCCGTTTTCCTCGTAAAAAGCAGTATTAATTTTAATTGCTACAATAAATTCATGTAAACAATCAACTAAGGCTTTATTGAAACTAAAAATTGGATCATTATTTTTTAATAAAAATGCAGGAATTTTAGAAAGGTCTGAATCCAATCCTAGACATAAAAAAGATTTTTTGTTTTTAATTTCATTAATTAATTTATTTAAATCCATAATTAAAAAACTTCTTCTGAATTTTTAAGCATTTCAGTATTTTGAACCAGTTTTAATTCATCAATTATTTTTTGAATATCTCCATTTATAATATTCTGAAGATCATATAAAGTTAACCCAATTCTATGATCAGTAACTCTTCCTTGTGGGTAGTTATAAGTTCGTATTTTAGCTGATCTATCTCCAGAAGAAACCATTGAGTTTCTTTTCAATGAATCTGCTTCAAGCTTTTTATTCAATTCTAATTCATATAATCGCGATCTTAATACTTTAAGAGCCTTATCTTTATTTTTATGTTGAGATTTTTGATCTTGGCACTGTGCAACAATTCCTGTCGGTGTGTGTGTCAACCTGACTGCAGAGTAAGTTGTATTTACTGATTGTCCGCCTGGTCCAGATGAACAAAAGTAGTCTATCCTAACATCATTCATGTTAACTTCTACATCAAATTCTTCGGCCTCTGGTAAAACCATTACAGTTGCAGCTGAAGTATGTACTCTACCTTGAGTTTCAGTTTGAGGCACTCTTTGAACACGATGAACACCAGATTCGAATTTTAATAAACCATAGATATCATCATTACCAGAAACCTCAAAAATAATTTCTTTATAACCACCTGATGTTCCTGGGCTAGAATCAACTAAACTAACATTCCACTTATTACCCTCACAAAACTTTGTATACATTCTAAATAGGTCTCCAGCAAAAATACTTGCCTCATCTCCTCCAGTTCCTGCTCTCAGTTCTATAACGACATTTTTAGAATCATCAGGGTCTTTTGGAATTAATAAAAATTTGATTTCATCCTCTAATTTTGTGATTTTTTCTTTAGATTCAATTAATTGCACTGAAGCCATTTCAATCATTTCTTTATCATCCTCATTTTTGCAAATTTCTTTAGCTTCACTAATATTGGAAAGAAGTTCTTCATATAGTTTTTTCTTTTCTACAATTAAACCAAACTCTTTATACTCCTTGTTTAATTTAATATATCGTTTTTGATCACTAATTATATTAGGTTGAATAATTAGATCTGATATCTCATTAAATCTCTGTTGAACAATATTTAATTTATCTAACATTTATTACAAATATTATATGCCAAATTTACGAAATTTTATTCAAGGATAATTTAGTAGAAATAACTACCGTTTTCAGAAATAATAGATAATTTTTTTTTGTTACTGTCCTCAACCCTACCAATAATCTTAGCTTCGACTCCAAATGATTTAGAGATATTTATTATTTCATCTGAACAATCTTTTGAAACATACAATTCCATTCTGTGACCCATATTGAACACCTTATACATTTCTTTCCAAGAAGTTCCAGATTCTTTTTTTATTAATTTAAATAATGGTGGGACAGGGAATAAATTATCTTTTATAATATGTAGCTCATCAATAAAATGAAGGATCTTTGTTTGTGCTCCTCCACTACAATGAACCATTCCGTGAATCTTATTAGATTTAAATTTTTCTAAAACTTTTTTTATAATTGGAGCATATGTCCTAGTGGGGGAAAGAACTAATTTTCCGGCATCAACATCTAAACCATCAATTGGTTCTGTGATCTTTAATGATCCCGAGTATATTAAATCTTCTGGAACATTAGGATCGAAACTTTCGGGGTATTTATTTATTAAATATTTATGAAATAAATCATGTCTGGCAGAAGTCAAACCGTTACTACCCATCCCTCCGTTATAGGAATTTTCATAACTAGATTGTCCAAAAGATGAAAGGCCAACTATGACATCCCCAGGTGAAATATTAGAATTATCAATTAAATCTGACTTTTTTATCCTAGCCAAAACAGTAGAATCAACTATGATTGTTCTGACTAAATCCCCAACATCAGCTGTTTCTCCCCCGGTGGATTTAATATTAATTCCATAGCTTGACAACTCGTCAATCAATTCTTCAGTGCCTTCAATTATCGATTTAATAACTTCACCATCAATAAGATTTTTATTTCTCCCAATTGTGGAGGATAATAAAATATTATCAGTAACTCCTACACACAATAAATCATCCAAATTCATAACTAATGCATCTTGTGCAACTCCTTTCCAAACCGACAGATCGCCAGTTTCTTTCCAATATAAATAGGCTAATGATGATTTTGTTCCAGCTCCATCTGCATGCATAACTAGACAATAATTAGGGTCATTGGTTAAAGTATCAGGAACTATCTTGCAAAAAGCTTTTGGGAAAAGACCCTTATCAATATTTCTAATAGCATTATGAACATCCGTTTTATCGGACGATACGCCTCTTTGCATGTAACGATTAGTAGATTTAGTTCCCATAATAATAATTACAAAGATAATAGTATTGGTTAGCATTAAAAATTTATTTTAAAAAACACATTTAAAATTAATATCTCAAAAAAAAGATTTCAAAAATTATAAAAAACTCATTTATTTAATCAAAAAATTATTAAAAAAAAATATTTATATATTAAAAAATATGTAATTGATAAATGTTAATAAATATCGCCTGTTTTAAATACTTAAAGTTCTAAAAATCAATATTATATTTTAAATTTATATGCTTAATTAAAAAAATTTTTTAAAACAATGAGCAAATCAAAATTAGAATATATTTGGTTAGACGGTTACAAGCCTACCCAAAATATGAGAGGTAAAACTAAAGTAATAGAAAACTTTAGTGGAAAATTAGAGGATTGTCCAATATGGTCATTTGATGGTTCTTCTACTTTGCAAGCCGAAGGAGGTTCTTCAGACTGTTTGTTAAAACCAGTAGCAATATATCCAGACCCTGATAGAATTAACGGATTCTTGGTAATGACAGAAGTGTTAAATGCTGACGGCTCCCCACACGAATCAAATGGTAGATCTTCAATTGATGATGATGATAATGATTTTTGGTTTGGTTTTGAGCAAGAATATTTCATTATGGATTGCGATACACAATTACCATTAGGGTTCCCAATCGGGGGTTATCCTGGTCCACAAGGTATGTACTATTGCTCTGTTGGAGGTAAAAACACACATGGTCGCGATTTAGTTGAGGAACATGCTGATCAATGTATTCAAGCTGGTCTTAATTTTGAAGGAATCAATCAGGAAGTTGCTAGTGGTCAATGGGAATTTCAATTATTTGCTAAAGGAGCAAAAAAAGCAGGGGATGAAATATGGATTGCACGTTATTTATTAGATCGTATAACAGAGAAATACAATTACTATATTGAATATCATCCTAAACCAATCAAAGGGGATTGGAACGGAAGTGGTATGCATGCAAACTTCTCTAATACCTTACTTAGGACTTGTGCCTCTAAGGAAACTTATGAAGCTGTTTGTGAATCTTTTAGATCTGTAGTTAAAGAACATATTGATGTTTACGGACAAGATAATGATCAAAGACTTACTGGTTTACATGAAACTGCTTCTATCAATGATTTTAGTTATGGTGTTTCTGACAGAGGAGCATCAATTAGGATTCCTATTATAACTGTTGAAAAAGGATGGAAAGGATGGTTAGAAGACAGAAGACCTGCCTCTAATGGTGATCCATATAAAATTGCTGGAAGAATAATTAAAACTGTGAAATCAGCTAAGATTTAAATAAAAAAGATAAATAATTATTAAAGCACCTAATTCCTTAGGTGCTTTTTTTATGCAAAAAGATTATAAACGTAAAAAATATAAAAAGATAACATAAACACTCCTTCAATTCTACCTAAAATAAATTTTTTAGGAATAAATATTAGAGGCAATATAATAAAAGCAAAAAACAGCATGACATATATATCAAAGTTTATGATATTCGAATCACCAACAACAAGAGGAGTTACTATTGAAGTTATTCCTAAAACAGCAAACACATTAAAAATATTGGACCCTAATAAATTACCCAATGATATTCCTTTTTCCTTTTTATAAACTGCAACCAAAGAAGTAACTAGTTCCGGAATACTTGTTCCAACAGAAACTAATGTAATTCCAATTATTCTTTCACTAATACCAAAAGAACTAGCAAGATTTATTACACCTGAAATAAACCATTCGGAGCCTAAATAAAGAAAAGCACCTCCAAAAAAAAGAAGAATAGTTGACTTCAATAAAGAATCTTCCGGTTTTACTTCAAGATCAATATCTTCTTCATATTTTTCTTGATGCTTTATTAAAAAAGTGATAGTAATTACTAAAAAACAAACCAAAATACCACCTTCATAAATGTTAATTATTCCATCCCAAATGGTAATTAAAAAACACAAAGCAGAAAACATCATTATAGGCCAATCTATTTTATAAATATTATTTGAAATTTTAATCGGAGAAAAAAGAATAGTTAGTCCTAAAACTAAACCAATATTTGCAATATTAGATCCTACAACATTCGATATTGCTAGGTCTGGAGATCCGATTAAAGCAGACTTTAAGCTTATAATTAACTCTGGAGCTGAGGTAGCTAAAGAAACAATAGTCATTCCAATTAAAATTTTAGGAATATTAAATTTCAATGAAATTGAAACTGCTGATTTCAAAAGTAAGTTCCCTCCTACTATCAAAACAATCAAGCCGGAAAACAACAAAACAAAGGTACTAAAGTCCATATTTAAAGTTGTAAATATAACACATGAATTGTATATTGGTTACTTATGAAATTTTTATTTAAAATTATTGCTAAAATTAATAAGAAGGTGTTACCAAGTTTAACAAAAAAAAGATTAGATCCAATTAAGGCTAACAAAGCTCAGCTTGCATTATTAGGATGGAGATATTATGTGACAAAAAATAGTATGGATTAATTTTTATTAAAGCTCTTCAAACTCTTGAGTCTTTCCAATTTCAGAATGTCTTGCATTTAAAGACATTTTATCTTTATCTGTTATAAAAGCAACTATATCCATTTTATCTTTATCATATGAGTTAGGTATTTCGTATGTAAAAGATTTTTCAAATACCGAACCAACTTTTGTAGATTCGGAAGAAATATTATCCCCCAAAGGACTTGTTAGAGCGACTCTTAAAACATCATCATGCTCAAAATTAACTATCGGATTATCAGAACCGTAACCAAAGTCACCATAATTTGCTTGATCAAGTAATAAATCATTTTCAAGAAGAAAAACACCAAGCTTTAAATCAGTATAGGTTTCTGAAAATTTGGCTTTAACTTTTAAAGTAAGAGTTCTACCATCAATAGAAGATTCTATTAAAACGCCTACTTTTGAACTATTAGCATAGAGTGATGTTACTGCACTCTCAGTCTCGTTCCATTTAGCTGTCCTGTTAAGCCTTGCATGTGGGTAAGATGAAACACCAAAAGCATTTGTCATTTCACTAATTTTTGAATATTGTAATGCATCTCCATAATGAGCAGCAACAACAACTATCTGAGAAGTTTTCTTTTTTAGTTCTTGTAATTTATAAGCTACTCTTGTACAATAACCACACCATGCTCCTGTAAAATCTTCAACTAGAACATTAGTTTTAAAGTTTTTAACAGGCTGTGCTGAAGCTGAAAAAGTTTTGGTTGAACTTGTTAAAGCTTTGTATGTTGCGTAGACTGTATAATCCCCAGGTTCACCTGGTTTAAATTTGTTACCAGAAATTTCTGTACCATTAACAAAAAATTTACAACTTGAAGTCAGTAAATCATTTTTATCACTTAAAACTGTAAAGGCTAACTCTGAATTAACTTCAACATTTTCGGATGATATAGTTAGCTTAATACTCTTAACATCGTCAGGGGAACCACCACCATTTCCTGCATTGTTATCATCACCCACACCTTCATATGTACAAGAAAAAATAAAAAATGAAGCAATAAAAGAAAATAGAAGTTTTGTGTTAAAATTCATGTTATCAAATAATTATAATACTAATATAATTTAATTTAATTGTAAAATTAACATTATTTTTAACTAATAAATTAATTAATAATGAAATTTAACTATATAAAACTGTTAATAGTGTTATTCTTAATAACTACACAAAGCACTTATTCTCAAAATAATATACCTAGTGTAAACATAAAAACTCTTGATGGTAAATCTGTTAATTCAAGATCTATTTACAATAAAAATGGGTTGACTGTGTACAGCTTTTGGGCTACATGGTGTGTTCCGTGTATCAACGAACTTGATGATATACATAAAGAAATAGAAAAATGGGATGAAGCTAATGTGAAAATAGTTGCCATATCAACTGACGACTCCAGAACTAAAAGAAGAATAAGACCTTTAATAAGTGGAAAAAAATGGGGATTCAAAATCTTATTAGATGAAAATCAAGATTTAAAAAGAGCTTTGAATATTAACGGCATTCCTCACACGATTGTTACTAATGGCAACAAAATTATATACAGACGAATTGGTTATAAACCTGGAGAAGAAAATGATCTTTACCAGTTTATTGTTAAAAATTCTAAATCAAAAAATTAACATTTGTCTTTATGAAGAAAATAAAACATATACTGGTATTATCCTTTCTTTTAAATACTTCTTTTTCATATACTCAGTTATTTAAAAACCTTTCCTCTTCATATGAATCTTATTCAGCATATTATCTAGATGATTCAAAGACAGGAGATTTTAATCAAGAGGATAGGTTTAGATCAAATAATTATTTGAATTTAAAATCATATTTAGGAAGAAATTGGAATTTTGAAATTCAAATAGAATCTTATGCACCTTCTCCCCTTTTAAATTATTCGCCGAACTTTAAAGAAATAGGTTTATCTACATTTAAGATTGATTATAATATTGATGACTTAAATATTTCTGCAGGAAATTTTTATGAGCAATTTGGAAGTGGAATGATCCTAAGGTCTTGGGAAGATAAAGATTTGGGTATTAACAACTCAATAAGAGGTTTGAATGCGAAATACAGAATAAATGATGAAATAAATATTACGGCTTTAATTGGAAATCAAAAAAAAGGATTCAAATATTCAAAAGGTTATATTATTGGTTTTGATTCAGAATTTGATTTGTCAAAAATAACGAAAAACAATTCAACTTTTTTGATGGGATTAAGTTATGTGGGAAGAAATGACCAAAGAACAAAAAGCAGTTTTTATCCAGAAATGACAAATTTAATATCTGGAAGGGTCGACTTCTCCTCCAATTCTTTTTATTCAAACATTGAATTAGTTAACAAATCCAAGAACCCAATAGTTATTTTCGGGTCTCTTTCTGAGAATTTTATAAAAGAAGGATCCGCTTTTTTATTTAATTCTGGGTTTTTTAAAAATGGTTTTGGACTTGATTTCACTTTCAGAAGATTAGAAAATATGTCTCTTTTTTCCGAAAGAGAAGCTTTTGGAAATGTTTATAACGAAAGTATTGTTAACTACTTACCTGCACTCACAAAACAACATGATTATTCTCTTACCAATCTTTATGTTTATGCTGCTCAGCCAAATGTGTCATTTCAGAGTAAAGATCTCACAAAAGCTGGAGAAATTGGTATGCAAGCAGATCTATATTATTTTATAGAAGAGGAAACTTTTTTAGGAGGAAAATATGGGACAAATCTATCAATTAATGCTTCTGTCTGGAATAATTTAGATGGTAATTATGATTATGTAAATCAAAATTATGATGTAGATTTATTTGGTTTTGGGGAAAAATATTTTTCGGAGCTAAGCTTAGAAATTAGAAAAAAATGGTCTACAAAATTTGACAATATTATTTTATTTGTTAATCAGTTTTACAACAAAAAATTTGTTGAAGAAACTACAGGGGAAGTTAAGTCTAGTATAGTAGTTTTGGAAAACACATATAAAATAAATGATAAAAAATCAATTAGACTTGAACTCCAACATTTATCTACAAAAGATGATACAAAGAATTGGTCAGCATTTGCAATTGAATATAATTTAAACTCTGCATTCTCAGTATACTTTTCAGATTTATATAATTATCAAAATCCAACAGAGGAAAAAAAAGTCCATTACTATAATCTTGGAGGAAGCTATAGTAAAGGGATAAATAGATATACAATTAATTATGGAAGACAAAGAGGTGGGCTTGTATGCACAGGGGGAATATGTAGATATGTCCCTGAAAGTACTGGCTTAAGTTTTAGTATTACAACGTCTTTGTTCTAATTAATAACTCCTAATTTTTTACCTGCTTTTTTAAAAGCATTTAATGCATGTTTGACTTGCTCTGTTGAATGAGAGGCTGACAGTTGCACCCTTATTCTTGCTTGTCCTTTAGGTACCACTGGATAAAAGAATCCGATTACATATATACCCATTTCAAGAAGAGCAGATGACATTTTTTGAGCTAGATGATCATCATACAACATTACCGGAACAATAGGATGATTTCCAGTTTTAATTTCAAAGCCCAATTTTATCATTCCCTCTCTGAAGATTTTAGTATTATTTTTTAATTTATTTAAAAAGGAATTATCAGACTCGAGAATATCCATAACTGCTAAAGAAGCTCCAACAATTGATGGTGCTAATGTGTTTGAAAATAAATATGGTCTAGACTTTTGTCTTAAAATCTCAATCACTTCTTTAGGACCACTAGTAAATCCTCCAGACGCTCCGCCTAATGCTTTACCCAGAGTTCCGGTAATAATATCTACACTCTCAATAACTCCTAATTCTTCGTGAACTCCTCTACCATTCTTTCCAATAAATCCGGTTGAATGACATTCATCAGACATAACTATTGCATCATACTTATTGGCTAAATCACAAATTTTATCTAATTGAGCTAATGTACCATCCATAGAAAAAACACCATCAGTTACAATTATTCTATTTCTACAATTAGAAGCTTTTTTAAGTTGAATTTCTAAATCAACCATATCATTGTGTTTATATCTAAATCTTTGAGCTTTACATAATCTTATACCATCAATTATTGAGGCATGATTTAGAGCATCACTGATAATAGCATCTTCATTATTAAATAAAGGCTCAAACAAACCTCCATTTGCATCAAAAGCGGCTGCATATAAAATAGTATCTTCTTTACCAAGAAATTTTGAGATCTTATTTTCTAATGTCTTATGAATATTTTGAGTCCCGCATATAAACCTTACTGAAGCCATTCCAAAACCATGGCTTTCTAATGTTTGTTTTGCCTTTTCAATAACAATTGGATTTGAAGCTAAACCTAAATAATTATTTGCACAAAAATTTAAAACATTTTCACCCTCATTAACTATAATATTGGAATTTTGTTTTGAATGAATTATTCTCTCACTTTTATAACGACCAGACTGTTTAATATCTGTTAATTCCTGATTAAGTCTGTTCTTTATAGATTCGTTCATTTAAATAAGTTAATTTTAATTAAAATTAAACTATTATTTCAAATAAATGGATAGAATATTAATTACAGGAGCTTTAGGTCAACTTGGAATAGAGTTTATTGATCACTTCAAAAAATTAAATTCTTTTGTTTTAGCAACCGACATAAAAAATCCTAAAGAAAAACTTTCCTGTGAATTTGAATTAGCAAACGTTTTGGATAAAGATAAGATGGATTCGCTTGTGAAAAAGTATAATATAAATGTTATATACCATTTAGTTGCT
>MDSW01193135.1_pt1 | contig 14698 bp, 12 predicted proteins | sample 811171 | NCBI WGS metagenome assembly MDSW01 (sample SAMN05326641, study PRJNA326480) | marine metagenome | isolation source: seawater | place: Atlantic Ocean: North West | collected 2012 | reverse complement strand
TTCTCCTGCCTCAGTTATTTTAAAATTTGGGTCAGGAAGTCTGTCTGCAAAACTACTAAATGGCATTATTTATTTCCTCCATATGCTTGTGTGTCGACTGTTTCTAGGAATCTTTCTCCATTCTCATTTGCCGCATCTCTTATCATTCTAATTAAGTTTCCTCTTTGATTCATTAATACATCTTCAACACCTGCGGCATCTAGTGCGTTGATTGTAAAGTTTACGTTTGTTGGTTGTCCGCCAAGTGCATAGTTTGGAGTAATATCTACTGGTGTTGCTGGTGTAATTACTTCAGGGCCTCTTTCTCCGACTACGACTCCACCGTCTGCATACCCTCTTCGTCCCATTGCTGCACCTGGGAAACTTACTCCTGCTCCGCCTAAATCTTGCCCTGCTGTACTACCGCCTCGTAAGTATGACAGCTCTCCTGCGGTTGCTCTCTGTGCTACATCAACATTACTTGATCTTTGGCCAATAGAAAGGTTTGTTGGAGCTGCGGCGGCACTTGCAGAACCCCCTTCAAAACTCATTCTACTAATAAGCGCAATTTGTGCAGCTCCTACAGCAGCAACCATAGCAGCTAAAGCTGGCCCTATAAAAGGTATACCTATGACTTGAGTAATACCCACCGCGGTACTCATTACAGCTTGAGCCAGTTTCATTTTCTTATCAATTTCAAACTGTTTCTTTTGTAAAGCAAGTTTTTTCTTTTCAAGTGCTTGTATTTTTGCTTGTGATGCTGCTGACTTTCCGTCTCGTCTTTTTTCTGCTTCTATTTCTCTGTCTATTCCTTTGACTCTTTGTGCTGATATGGCATTATATGTTTGTCCAAGAGCTGTTACTGCTTGCATAGTTATCATTATTCCTGCAACCCCTTGAGCTAATTGTTCTGTTGTTAATCCTAATTTTTCTGCAAGATTAAATCCGTCTGCTGCTATTTGTGCATTAAAGTTTTCTGTAAATGTTGCGATAGTCTTATCTAAAGAAGCAAAAGCATCTGCTAATAGTAATATTTGACTTAGTGCAGCACCTGAAGCTGCATCTATTTGATTTAATGATTGTACTAACTCTTGTCCAACAACGTTGAGAACATTAAATTTTTCTTTTAAAGTTGAAGCTGCTGTTATTTGCAATCCTAGTCCATCACCTATAGCTCCTTGAGCTATTAAATCAGCTAGTGCGTTTTCTGCAATAACAGTATTATTTTTTGCATTAGCAATTTGTATTTGTAAATCTCTTTGTTTTGCTAGATTGGCTAATATTGCTCTTGCAGTAGTCATTTCCATCTGACCCAGCATAAGAGCATTTGCTACTTTTGCTGCCTCTAAATTAGCGGTTAACTGGGCAGTTTCTACTTCTATATCTCTAACCTCTTGTGCTATTCTCAATGCCTCTTTTCTTTCTGCTTTTTCTCGTCTTAATCTTTGTATATTTGTTTCTTCTTTATCTCCAAAAATCAAAAAGTTTGATGCTTCTTGTAATATTTTTCTTTGTTTGTTTCTTTCGCTAGTAATTTGTTTATCAAGATTCAGAAGTTTCATCTTAAAATTTTCTTCTTTTAGTAAAGATTCAAAAAGTATTTCTTGTTCTGATTTTAGTTGAGAAGTTAAAGATAATTGTTCTGCTGTTAATTTATTGATTCTATTTTGTATTTCTGGTCTTGCTTTTGCTTTTTCATCTAAAGATTCTATGAGCTTGAGTTCTTTATCTATAAGGTCTAGTCTTAATTGGCTTTGTTCATTTGTTGCTTCTAAGGCTGCTTTTGATCCTTCAGAACCTAAATTTTGAAATTGACTAAGTTCTTTTGTTTTTACTGCAAGTGTTTTTAAATCATCTTGTAAAGTAATTGATGCAGACTGTAGTTCTTTAAGGTCTTCTATTAAAGTAGGAATTCTTGTTGTGGCATTTTCTACATTTACACCAAAAGCTTCTAGTGATTGTCCTAAATTATCTTCTAGTAATTGAGCTACAACTTCTGGTTCTTCTTTTATATTTTTTAATTCATTGTCTAGGGAACTAAGCTGTTTAATTACATCATCAAATTCTGTTGTAGGTGCTGCTTTTAAGAAAAACTTAGAGAATGCTTTTTCACTTTCTTTTAATCCTGTTTCTAAATTAGTTACTGATTGATCAAAACTATTTACTTTATTATCTGCTTCTACTAAAGCTCTAACAACTAAAGCCAGTTGTTCTCTAGTTTCAATCATTCCTAGTAGAGGTATAACTTGGGTCTCTGTGACATTAAAAGCTTTAGCTAAAGATTTTGTGAATTCCTCTCTAGCAACTGCTGACGCTTCTGTTTGATCCTCTAGTAAAGCAAGAGAAGTTGCAGTAACTTCTTTTATAAGGTTAGCATCTATAGAATTTTTTAAAGTTTCAGTTACTTTTGTACCATCTGTTAGTGTTTCCGTATCAAAAGCTGATCCTGCAACTGCATCTACAATGGAAGCAAAAAATCCTGCACCTGCTCCAGCATCTGCACCTTCAATTGATTTTTTAACAGCGTCAAGTCTTTCTCCCAATACTCCTGCTGCTGCTGAGTATTGATTTATTATTTTTTCGCCTTCTGTAAATTCGCCTTGATTAATACGGAATTGTAACTGATTAAATATTTCGGGTTGTGTTTCTCTAAGTTTTGCTAAAGTTTCAAATCCTTCATTTGTTTCCATTACTTTGTCTTTAAGAAATGAAACAGCTTGTGTAAGTAATCCAATCGCAAAAGTTATTTGTCCAATCAAAGGTATAGCATTTACAAGTGCGAATCCAAAAAATGAAGCACCTGCTCCAGCAAGTCTAAAACCATTACCTACTGATCCAAGAACTTTTGCAAATCCTGCTGTTTTTGGGGTTGTTTCTTTGAGTAGCTTTCCGTATCCTTTAGTTTGTTTAAACGCTTCTGAAAATCCACCAAAACCACGTTGTCCGCCTATACTTTCTAATGCGTCTGCTCTAAAACCTGCTCTTTGTGCTTTTTGTGCAGTTTGAATAGAAATTTGACTTGCTCTTACATCTGCATCTGTTGCTCCTTTTAAAGCTTTTATAGCTGCTATTTGTTTTTTAATTGCCTCAGTTTTTAACTTAATTAGTTTAGCTTCTTTTTTATTACCTTCCGCAGCCTTTGCTTGTGCTCTTCTTAATCTTGCTTGTGCATTTGTTAGTTGTTTATCTAAATCAAGTTGTGTTTGAGTTCCAGTTTTTACTTTTCCTTGAAATTTTTGAAAAGCTTTAGACCCGTCTGTAACTCCTAAAACAGTTTTTCTAGCAGATGCAACTACTCCTCGTGAAGCTTTTTGTGCCTCGTCTGCTAAATCTCGTTGTGCATTTGCAGCCTCTCTTGCATTGCTAGCCATTGCTCCTAATGCTGGAATCATTTGACCAACAATAGTGCTTGCAAAAAGTACTAAAGCTCCAATCATTGCTGGAACTGATTTTGCTAAAAATTCAATGAGAGGTACAAGAAATGTATTTATTAGACTTAGTCCACTTTTTGTTAAAGTAGCGAATGCTGCTGCTAATCTGTCATATGGGTTTGTATCAACAGCATCTGCTAAAGCACCATACTTTTTGATTCCTTGTTCATTAATTGCATTTAAAAAAGCTGTTTGTCTTTCAAATTGAGTAAGCTCATTTGCACCCTTACCTAAGGTAGCTGCGTAGTTTTCTACGGCTCTATCTAAACGAACCATAATACCTAATTCATCAAGAATTTCTGGCTCTAGTTTGATTGCACCTCGTGTTAATCTGTCAAATGCATCTCCCAAATTTCTTCCAAGTGCAAGAGAGGCTCCTCTTGCCACTTTAGTAAGAGTTTCTAATTGATCTGTTTTAAATCCTGCTGACAGTGCTAGTGCAGCTCCTTGTAAAGCTTGTTCAGTAGATAGGGCTTGTCCTGTAATGTCTTTTAACCTACCAACAATTAAATCAACGCTTCTACCAGCTTCGTTCGCCATGAAAGTAAAACCTTCTACTAATTGTTCAAATGCAGCAGAACTTCGTAGAGCATTAAAAGCAGCACTTGCTGCAAAAACGTTAGCGGCTAAAGTAGCGTAAGCGGCAACAATACCGCCTGAGCCACCCATGCCTTGATTCATTTTTGAGAAGTTTTTTGTGGCATTAGAAGACATACCAGCAGCACCATGTAAACCCCTTCTAAGAGAGTTAGAGTTTTTATTTAACTTATCTATCTGTTTAGAGGTTTGGTCTGCTTCCTTTCCTGTCTTATCAATGCTTTTTCCAAGTTTTTCAGTATCTTTAGCTACAACACTAATATTTTTACCTTTAACTTGAACCTCAAATGTTGCTATCGTCTTTTTTGTCATCTTTTTCTTTTTAACTTATCATACTCTGATTTAAGTTTCTTTTGAGATTCTTCAATACTTCTTATTTCTAACCATCTACAAATTTCAAAAGTCCACTTTCTGTCTAGATTGTTTTCTTTGAGTAAAAATTCAAAGTTAGTGTAGTCTTTTCCTACAAATCCAACTTCAGGATATACTCTATCTCCTAATGAGTGATATAAATTTACACCATCTATCACTGAATCGGGAAAGTCGTCCCATTCTGCGGGACATTTTTCCCAGTCGGGTTCTTCGCCCATTTGTTCCATCATATCCAAGTACTGTGACTTGGTCATACCTACGTCCTGATTATCCAGCAGGACTTTCAGCTTTTGAAATATCTTTTCCTTGGCTTCCGCTACGAAAGTTTTCAAGATCAAAGACTACCTCATTGAGCCAATTATCAAACTCTTGTGAGTTTTCTACTAATACTTGTGCGTTGTCTTCGGAATAGCTCATTTCTTTATTAACATCTTGACCCTTAAGATCAACTAACATTAAATCTTCTAGGAAAGAAAGTTTTAATCCTTTCCAACCCTTAATGGTAGCAGAAGAAAATTCTTTTACAAATTTTGCTTCATCTAAATCTTCCTCAAACATACGAGTTTTTCTATTGAACTTATTTGTAGTACATCTTTTTCTAAGATTTACTAATTCTTTTCTAGAAAGGTTAGCAAGTTCTACGCTAAACCCTTCCATGCCTGGAAAATCAACCCAAGCAGTTTTACTATCTACTAATAATGATTTTAATTCCACTTTTTTCTCCTTATATTGTGTTATATGTTATTACAGTTCCTAAATTAGCAGGACTGTCTTTTAGTCTAAAATCAAAAGTTTGAGTCATAGCTTCTGCCATACTCAACCTTTTTGTAAAGATACAACCTGTCAAGTTTGCATCAAAGTGAGTTGAGTCGTTTACTAAAGTTTTTAAACGAAAGTTCTCACTAGTGCTAAATGTTTGTAATGTTGCAGTATTGCTGTCTGTCAAATACTGTGTTATGTTTCCAGAAACTACTCTACCTCCTAGAGTGTGCTTGTTTGGATACATAGCATTACTTGCATTTGTAACTGAAAGACTATCTTGTAGATTTTCAAAAGCTGTCCAATTTGCATTATTTTGAACACTTAAAGTTGCTGAAATTATGTTTGTTATATCAGTACCTGATCCTTTTTCAACATCTAAAAGAGGAACTACTGGAGTTCGTGTTGCGCTTTGTGAAGCTGCGCTACCGGGAATGGTAAAAGATTCATCTCCTGCTCTCGTTAGCTTCTTTGCTTGTCCACTTATATTTACCAGTGTCGGACTACTTCTACTAAAATCAAAGTTTCCTTCAGTTATAATAGCGCCTTCTAATTTAAATACACTATTATTTGTTTTTACATACAAATCAAATTCTTTCAGAATATCACTTGTAGTGGTTAATAAAAGATCTAGCACGATACTTTCATGTTTCTCTTTAGTAAGATGGACTGCAAAACTAAAATTTGCAGGGTTTGCCTTCGTTATACTAGACCCTTGAAACATTTTTGTCTGATCGTGCAAAGTCTTTACTTGATACGCATCTTCCGCAAATGTTTGGTCAAACGAAAGGGAGGGAGTCGCATAGATTCTATAACGACTCCCGTTGTACACAATGTGTACCTCACTTTCTCTAAGAAAGTTATAACTCATTTTTATGCACTTCTATCTGTGCCATAGGTTGAATCATTGTGAGTTTTGCTACCTTTAATGTTAACAATAAGCTCGTCTTGATCCGTAATGGTTGTACCTTGAGCAGCAAATTCAACTGTAACAGAAATTAAGTCTGCAACATCAATAGTTGGAATAGCTAAATGCGCTCTTGTTATATCAAATTCTGCATTCGGAGCAGAAGCGCCTCCCATAAACAAACTCATATCAAATACGTTGTTTACAAGACTTGTTGCGCCTGATAAATCTTTGAGTAATTGGTTTGAACCATTAGTCTTAGTATCTAGATACATGTTTAGTGATCCAGAAACTTGTCTTGATCCAGTAAATGAACCAATTGATTGGTCAACAACACCAAGTGTTTCAGGTGTTAGGTAAGTAATATTATTAGAAATAGTAATAGTACCACCTGTAATTGATGCAGAGTATGTTGTTGCATCTAATCCACCAGAACTTGCCCCACCGCCTTGTAAAGCAGTAGATAGTGTTAGTGTTGATAACTTATTCTTAATGTAGTCAGCATCGTCTGTACCAGTTACATCAACAAAGTTCATACCTTCAACATCTTCTTCAACAGCATTTGCTGAGTGCGCTCTAGCAGAATCACCAGATACATCACTAAATGCTACGTTTGGATCTTCAATTACGTCTGTAACTTGGTCAATAGTTGTACAGTTACCTGACCATGTGATTGTACCAATACCGTCTATTGAAAAATCAATTTCAGCAGTATTTACTTGACAATCATTAAGTCTATAAGTTGTATTCTCTAGTACAAAGTATAGTTGGAACTTCATAAGTTCATGAACATCTGACTCTTCAAAATCAATTGTCATATCTGTTGAATCTCTTGAAACAGCAGAGTTACTTACTAACCCGTTACCTGCTACAGCATTCCATAGGAACTGTTCAACAGCATCATGATTACCACTTGATCCCCAACTGTTTGAGCTGTGATGTTTGTAAGGTCTTAGATATGTTTGGAAAGACCATTCACCAGCATCTAGAGAATCGTTAAATCTTTTTGAACCCCTTTGTGGAGTTGCGCCTGCTTCGGAAATAGCTACGTCTGTTGTTGAGTTTGCTTGTGAGAATGAGTATCCGTCTAATACACCAATTCTGAATGTATTTGCACTTGTACCATTTCCTTTAAACAAACCTGCAGCAGTTCTTGATCCATCAGTAGTTGTTGAACCACCAATTGAATCAATATCAATTTGAACTGTTCCAGAGACTGTTGCTGAATTTCCTGAACCTTTTACTACTTGAGCAGTTGGAAAAGTAATAACGTCAGCAGCAGCATGACCACTACCTCTACCATTATTTGGAATATGAATTCCTGTAACTTGACCACTACCGTTTACAGCAGAAACGAAAGCTCTTACACCAGTACCTGAGCCGCTTGAGTCAGAGGCTGAGTTCTGTACTAGTAAATCACCAACTTCGTAACCACTTGTACCTTCTGGTGATGATGTTAGACTAGCAGTTTTTACACCACTACCACTAGCATGCACACCGTTTCCAGTACTCACGTATACTTTGGTTTCTCTTGACAAATTTAATGCCATTTTATTTCTCCTTCATTCGTGGAAAGGGTCTAGCAAGATTATTATCTGCCATGCCGTTTCCTAATATCGTACTTCAATAACTATTTCACCAATTCCTAACGGCTTAATGACTCCCTCATCAGTACTTACTGTGAGAACAGTAGCCTGTGTAGTCGTTAAGCTTGGATCAACGCTATCATCATACACCAGTGCATCATTATCATCTATGACTTTCTCTACGTCCTCAAATAATAATGCGAGTTCTTCTTGGGGATCATCTTCACTTCTAACATATCCCCTTATTGTTATTGTTAGAAATCTCCACTTAAAACCTCCGGGTTGATATTCTCTTGCTTCATCTCCAGCTACTACACATAGTTTTGGATATTCTTCTATTTCATCAAGAAATATCATATTTCCCGTTACATTTTTAAACACATTTGTTTTGTAAGGGTGACTCCCGTCAATTTCTTTAAGTTTTTTTACTAAGGCGTCTACCACCTTTTTTCTTTTTGTTCTATATACTGCCATTATAACTTCCTAAGTGTAAACTTAGCAGCTAGTTGTTTTGTGGCCACTTCTCTTATACTTTTACTAATAAGAGGCTTTGGATTATACCCAGCAGGCCATCTAGAAGCATTTTCAAAAGTTTCATACGGAGAATATTGATATGAATATTGTCCAGTAATTGTTTTTGCACCTCTAGCTGAAGTTAATGTTTCTAAACGCACACTTTCTGCAAATTGTCCTGATCTATTTTCTAATGCAGGTCTTCCCATATTTTGTTTAACTTTTTCAGAAAGTTTTGCATTTATTGTTAATCTTAAAGCATTTAAAGCTCTCTGAGAATCAGGATCATCTCTTTTTGTTTTAGTTCCTACTGCTGCTCTTGCTTGTATGGCCTTTAGTTTTCTTGCACCTTCCGCTAATGAAAAATCAAAAGCTGCTTTTGCTTTTCTACTTTTTGAAACCCTTTTCTTTCCAGTCTTTTTAATACGTCTTTTATCACTTTGAATTTTAGCTTTTCTTTTAAGAAAGTTTGCTTCTAATTGTGCTACTAATCCTTCTTCTATAGACTTTGATCCTGTAACTTGAAAGCTAGATTTAGCAATTCTTTCCATGAATTTTTCACCTTCTTTTTCAATTGCTGAACCAAGTCCTCCGCCAATTTTTCCGCTTCTACTTATAGTTGCTTGTCTTGCTGCAGCTGCGACTAATTGTCTATTTCCTTTTGTTGTTCTGTTAAAAGTTCTTGAAGTATATCTAAAAGTTCCTTCGGCTTTTCCATCTAAAGCATTTACATATTTTTCTTTGTCTAATTCAACTTCTCCTTCTGCTTCTAAGTCTGCTATGACTGCATCATAATCTACATCAGAAAAACTACCTTGCTTGTCAATTCTTGCTGCTAATCTTTCTGAGATTGCTAAGTTTTTTCTTAAATCAGTCACAATTTTTTCTAAAGCAGGAGTACCGCCTCCCTCTCTTCTCATTGCTGGTGCAATACTTCTTAGCATTGTTTCTGTCTCTTTATCGGGTGCCTGATTAGACATTGTTTCTTTTTGTCTATCAATTTCTCCTTGAAGAAGATTTATTAATAAAGCAGTTCTGGTATTTACGTAAGTAATATCCATATGATCTAAATCTAGTCCTGCTGCTCCCAATCTAACATTCATTTGATTAAAGTATTCGTTCATCTGAGCTTTAGTCTTTCCCTCTACATCTCTAATAGCCTCTGCTTGTTTACTCGGTGAAGGAAGTACTTTTGCTAATTCTTGTAAGAACAATTGACCCACTTGCAATCTGCCTTGAATTAAACCATCTACACGATCTTTTAAATCTTTGTCTGCCTTAAATAAATCTGCAGATAGCTCGTCACTAATTTTCTCAAATTCTGGACCACCCTGTATTGGTGCCCTTTGAGTAGTATACTTTACGCTCACTTATAAACCTTATACATATCAAGTATTCTCTTGATATAATCTGGGAAATCTATATTTCCAGGTATAGAACTGCTAACTTGATTTTGTATAGTAGCTCCTGCAACATTTAATCTTTCTTTTCTTTCATCTTTTAAGTAGTATTTTACCAAATCAAAACACGCTAATTTTATATCTGCGGGTGTAGAAGCATATCCTGCTTTGTAAACTACTTTTACTGCTTTTCTCCCTTTCGGAAACATTTTGTCTGCTGTGTCTGTTGTTCTAAAAATTGTATCGGACTCAAAGTCCACTGTATAATCATATTTGCCACTTGAATCTGAGTTTTCGCTTATTAATGTTACGTAGCTATCAGCCTGTGATTCTCTTTCTTCTACTGATACCACGCTTACAAGTGGGCTTTCATCTAGCATGACTGCATTTGTCATGTTGTCTTTTATATCAAAATATTCTGTTTTATTTGAACTGTAGTAGTCCAAAAATGACATACCGCAGTATCTTTTTACTGCTTGACTAATTGAGGGTATAATAACATTAATCTTAGCATCTTCGCTAAGACCACTAAGCCCAGCAAAGTCTTTGTATTGCTGTAAAGTTATTAAATTGTTTCCGCCTGTTATTACTGCCATATCTCAAAAGTGGTGGGTTTAAGGTAACCCACCAGAACCATCGTAAAGCTATTAAGAAGCTTTGTACATGTAACCCCACTTGGAAGTTGCACCATCAATAAGATCAGTAAAGCCTAATCTTTGTGAAGCCACTAGGACTCTTCTTTGGTTTGCTACTTCGTAGTCAGATTCAATTGTAACACCTCTTAATCTTGGTATTACATAGTTTCTTGGGTAAACAGCGATAGCTGCAAATTTAGAAACTGCTGGTGTTGCGAACTCGTCACATAATAGTACTCTTGAACCGAATACTTGGCCGATTTCACCAGATAGTTTTGTTGCCATGTCACCAACTAGGTTAGCGTCTTGGAATTCACTATCTTCTAGTAGTTCATAGTATGATCTCTGTGAGACTAAGTAAACTACTTCTGATGGGTTAACACCATATTTACCCATGTTCTTTCTTAGTGAAAGTAACTCAGCTGCTGTAACAGTATCAGAAGCAAAAGCTGTTGAAGACTGTGTATAGTCTGAGTCATTTCTTGCTAGGTGTAGTAAACCTTCAAAAGCTGCTCCACCTGTGCCGTAGATACCATCAGCATCGTCACCAGCAAGGATCGCATTCTCAATACCTCTAGCATGTGATCTAACCATTGATTCTCTGATTAATGGTAGTATTGGAATAATTGCATCTTCTTCAGTTTCATTTCCTAGGAAAGATTGTGAAATTAGTTTCTTGGTTGAAAGAGTTCTTTCAGTCATATCAACACCACCATATGGTGAACCATATGTATCACCTCTTTCGGCTAAGTTACCGTGTGGTGATGAACCAGAAGCTGCCTGAGCTGAAGCAAATTCAGCATAACCTGCATCTGGTAGTATTGGGACAATCATATTAGCAGAGTTCATAACGATTTCTCTGAATAATGGAGCTAATACTAATTCATTTTGAATATCTCTTTCAATATTTTGTGACACAACTTGCTCAAAGTCTGCTGAAGAAACACCTACACCTGAATGTGCATTTACTTTCTCCATGACACTTTTAGCCATGTCTGTATCCCAGCCTCTACCTGAAGCTAGACCAGCAAATTTTGCGTCCATAATATCGCCTTCAAAAGCTTTCTTCCAGTCAGAGTTTCCTCTATCTGAGAAGATTCTTTTGCTTTCAGTCATTTTTACGATTTCGTCAGATTTTTCTGCTAAAGTTTTTTCTAGTTCTTTAACAACTGATTCCAAGTCTTCGTGCTTTTCAGTCACTCTAGACTCTACGTCTGACATCAATTTTTCAGCGCCTGTCATTACTGACTGAACAACTGTTTTTTGCTCTTCCTGTTTTGCTTCTACAGCAGCCTTTTCTTGAGCTTCAGAAACTTCTTTTTCTTCCATTTCTTTAGCTTCTTTGGCTTTCTGCTCTGCTTGTTGCATTGCAATTTTAGCAGCAGTTTCACCTGCTACCTTTTGTGCAAATTCTTCAAGATTGAAGCCCTCAGGAGTTTGCATATCATTTACGTCCTTTGACATAATTTTCTCCTCTTGCGATTTCTCGCCACTTGGCTGCTTCACTTCAACAGCATCTGCCATTTCTGTATAGCCAGCCCTTAAAGACTTTTGGAACTCTCTGTAGTCGCTTTCGTTGTCAAACGATTTTGCGATTGAGAATGTAGCTCCCTGATTACATGGTACGGATACCACTGAAACCTCAAAAAGTTCTGCGTCTTTGATTCTATATCCGTCGGTTTCTGTCATATACTCAGCGTCCTTGACTTTGAAACCAACAGAAAAAGCTCCAAGGACACCCTCTTTAATTAAATCTTTTACATCGCCAGCAGATTTTGCGATTTTAGCATGAAGTTGTAAACCACCATTGTCTACACTTATGCCTTTTGCTCTACCTATTGGCTTGTCATAGTTGTGATTGAATAAAATTACAGGGTTATTCATATAGTTGTCTAACCCACCATTTTTTACCCAAGCATCATGTTCTATAATATCTCCAGCTCTGTCTAGTGCATTTGTACTTGCAGACCCTTTGATTTCTACACTTCCGTCCTCTTGTTCGCCAAGATTCTTAAAGTTTGATACAAAATTAAAAATTTTACTCATCTTCTACTACCTTCTTCGCTACCTTTTTAGGTGCTGCTTTTGGTGCAGCTGTAGGTGCTGGTGCAGGTACAACTGTTCCTATTTCTGGAAATGCTTTATTTACAAAACTTTCCATTCTGCTCCATGAGTTAAAAATTCTCTTTACGATTAACCATCTAATTGGAGTATCGCTTGCTTCTTTATATTCTTTAATGCTAAGAATTTTTCCTTTCTTCATGAAGTATTCGCCTAGTTGATTAACAACTACTTTCTTATTCCTCATTATTTTCTCCTTCGGGTCTACCGCCCTCTTCTGGATTCACCGCTGATCCTGCAATATTTGCAGGTACTCTAGGAGTATCAAAACCACTTACACTTTCTTTACCAAGTGCTTCTCTTGCTTCATTCGGTGTCAATATACCTGTATTTACAAGTGTTGCATAGTATGAAGCCTGGTCTCTCAACTCTGGTTGTAGAGCAGGAATTCCTGTTAAATCTTCTCTCAGACCAAAACCAAAAAATCTTTCAAAAGATGCTACCATCTTACGTACTATCGGTAGTATTGTTTCTAGATAGTAAAGTCTATGATTAGGTCTAATGTTTGCATTATTACCACTATCCATAAGAATAGGTGGTATTCCCATTGCCTCTAGTATTATGTTCTCGTTTGCTTTGATTGATTCTTGAAAGTCCAGTTCTTTAAAATTAATTTCTGTAAGAGCATCAACTTCAAGTCCTCCATCTAGCACAAGAGGTCTTCTGCCTCCTGTTTTTGGATTATATCTCATACTCCATGCCTGTAACATTCTTTCTTTGATCTTCTCTGAAAGAGTATTAGGCGATTTTAAAACCAATCCTGGAACTGCACCATTTTTGAAAAAGTTGTCCTGAAAATCTCTCATACTTACTAGCAGATTCATTGTTCTCTCTGCAGGTTTGAGTCTTGGGACTCCTCTATATATTGAATGGAAACTATTTTCCTTGATATGTATTATTTCGTTAGGGCTGTAGTCTATACTGTTATCATAAGTATATTTTTCTACATATGTGCTTTCGTCTGAGTAAATTGTTACTTTATCTGCTGGTAAATGATATAAATGTATACCATCAAAGTAGACAAAAATATTACCATCTATAAGTAAGTCTACTAACAAGTTTCTTTTGAAAGTACTAATATCCTGAAATGGATTTGGCTCTCTATTTAGTAGTAGATCAACACGTGACCTTCTTACATTTTTAATCTTTCCCTCTACTCCATTTAGTGGCTCTGATACCACAAAAGGAATTTCAGAAACATCGTCAACGATCATGTTAACGGCTCTATTAACTACTTCTAGTCTTTCATACGCATTTTTGTAGCTAACTCTATTTTCTTTGGAATCAATAGTTAAACCTTCATTCCTAGAAATTATATATTGTGCAGGATTGTCTTTATTAGTCCTACCTAAAAGTCTGTCATACCAAGCCATGTTTCTCTCTTTGTTTTTCTACCCATTTCTTCATCTTTTGAGCGTGAATCAATTTTGGTTTCTTTCCGTAAATTGAATGTAGCCTGAGATGATGCTTATGACAAAGTGTTACTGCTTCGTCAAAAATTTTTTGTTCGTTTTCTTTAATAAAATCTTCTCGGATATTAAGTATATCTTGTTCTGTTGAAACAATAAGATTTTTATCGTTTATCCAGCTTTCAAGAAGCTCTGTTAGTCCGTAATAGTGATGAAAATCTAAATCATCAGTATCTCCACAAATATGGCAGTGGTTGCCTTTCCTATATCTTGATTTAGCTTTGTCTCTTACATATTTAACCAAATCTCTCTTTAATTTCATGTTTTACTCTTAATTAGAATTATACTAAAAATTTAACCTCGTGTCAAGAACTATTTTTAAAAGGTGATGATTAGAACGATGTGGCGGTTGTTTCAAACGTATACAAACCATAACGGAGCGCATCAGCCATGTGAGAGGCCATGTTATGTTTTGGGCGTTCTTTCATTAGATTAGGATTTGGATCCCATTGGTACTGATCTAGACTTGATATAGTTTCTTTGCAATGACTTCCTACTATTAAATCATTATTATCAACTATACCTGCTACGTGACCGATTCCATCTAAGACTGATTTCTTAGCATTAATCGTTGTGATATCGTAATTTTGTGCAAAGTCAAATCTTGTTTGTTGAGCTGCAGAGTCAATATAAATATAATCAATTTGCCACTTATCAATAAGTTTTTGTATTTCAGTAGCATGTTGTTCTGTAGTTCTTTCACTATCGTAGTATTCATCTAATACGTAGTATTTCTTTTCTTCCCAATCGTATGCCATCACAACGAATGCAGTAGGGTCTCTATAACCTACGTCCATTCCTGCAAATATATCCATACGTTTTGGTTCAAATTGTTCTAGATTTGCTATACATTTCTCATGGTCAAAAGCCCATATTTGACCTTCAAATACATTGAAGTCTGCCATGTATTCTTGATTAAATTCAGCTTC
>MDSW01013616.1_pt1 | contig 14701 bp, 16 predicted proteins | sample 811171 | NCBI WGS metagenome assembly MDSW01 (sample SAMN05326641, study PRJNA326480) | marine metagenome | isolation source: seawater | place: Atlantic Ocean: North West | collected 2012 | reverse complement strand
ATTAGAAAGATTTAGAAAAATAGAAAATGAAAAATCTAATCCAAGTATTAAAAAATTTTTTCAAAAAGCTAAAAGCTTCTGGAAAATTTAGATAATGGGATTAGAACAAATAATCCCAGCAATTTTTTTAATAGCAGTTCTAATTCTAGTACTTCCAGGATTTTTAATATCCAATTCAATATCAAAGCAATTTTTTAAAAATTTATTCATTTGGTCTATAATTGTTGTCTCTGTTGTGATAGTTTCTTACCTTATCTTTAAATGAAAAAAATAAACTTAGCAGTAACTGGATGCATGGGTCGTATGGGCCAACAGGTAATTAAATCTGCAAAATTAGATAAAAATTTCAAAATAGTATCCCTTACAGAAAATAGAAAAATAAAGAAGAAAATTTATGGTATTAAAATTAGTCTTAATACTGATGAAGCATTTAAAAAAGCAAATTTAATTATAGATTTCTCAGTTCCAAAATGCACTTTTCAAGTTCTAAAAATTGCATCAAAATTAAAAAAAAAAGTAGTTATAGGAACAACAGGTTTTACTAAAAAAGAAGAAAATTTAATTAAAAAATATTCAAAAAAAATTCCAATTTTAAAAGCTGGAAATATGAGCTTGGGTATCAATTTATTAATGTATCTTACTGAAATTACTTCTAGCTCGCTAGGAAAAAAATTCTTGAGTAAAATTAATGAAGTTCATCACAAACATAAAAAAGATTATCCTTCTGGGACCGCACTAATGCTGGGTAAAGGAATTGCAGTGGGTAAAAATAAAAATTTTTATAATTTAAGTGGAAAAAAATATCTTAACAAAAAAAATTTTCCTTATGGAAATAAAATAAATTTTAATTCAGTAAGAAAAGGGGAAATTATAGGTGAGCATGAAGTTAAATTCTCAAGTGGTAAGGAAATAATTACTTTAAATCATGAAGCTTTTGACAGAGCTCTTTACTCTGAAGGAGCACTATCAGCTTCAAAATGGTTGATGACTAAAAAATCTGGACTTTATTCCATGAGAGATCTTATGAATTTCAAATAATGAATGAAATTCAAAGAGCTAAAGTAGTTTTAAAAATCTTAAATAAAACTTATCCAAAAATAAGTGTGCCTTTAAAAAGTAGAAATGTTTTTACTTTGTTAATTTCTGTTCTTCTTTCTGCTCAATGTACTGATGTAAATGTAAATAATGTTACTAAAAATATTTATCTAAAATATTACAGTCCTTATCATTTTAGAAAATTGGGTAGAAAAAAAATTGAAAAGTTAATTAAAAAAATAGGTATTTTTAGAATTAAAGCAAAAAGTATTTATAATCTTTCAAAAATACTTATTAAAAAACATAAAGGCAAAGTTCCAAAAACATTTGAAGAATTAGAAAAGCTTCCTGGAGTTGGTCATAAAACAGCAAGTGTAGTTATGTCTCAAGGATTCGGATTTCCAACATTTCCAATAGATACTCACATTCATAGATTGGCTCAAAGATGGGGTTTAAGTAATGGAAAAAATGTTATTCAAACTGAAAAGGATTTAAAAAGATTATTTCCAAAAAAAAATTGGAACAAACTTCATCTTCAAATAATTTATTATGGAAGAGAATATTGTAAAGCAAGAAACTGTTATGGATTAACTTGTAAAATATGTACGACTTGTTATCCTGACAGAAAAAAACCTCTAAAAACAAAAAAAGCTTAATATGAAAATTTTAGGGATAGGTAATGCGATTGTTGATGTAATTTGTAAAGTTGACGAAAGTTTCATTTCTCAAAATAATTTAAAAAAAGGAAATATGAAATTAATATTTGATGAAAATGAATTTAAAAATTTATTATCAAAATTAAAAATTGAAAAAACTATTTCTGGTGGATCAGTTGCCAATTCTATAGTGGGTTTATCTCAATTAGGTAATGAAGTGGGATTCATTGGTAAAATATCTGATGACGAACTAGGATTAAAATATGAAATTGGACTAAAAAAGGAAAATGTTAATTTCATTTATAATAAAAAAAAAGAAACACTTCCTACTGGTACTTGTCTAATTTTAATCACCCCAGATTCAGAAAGAACTATGTGTACTTTTTTAGGAACTGCAGGAAAAATCAATAACAATGATGTAAGTGTTGAGGCTGTTAAAAAAAGTGAAATGACTTTTTTAGAAGGATACTTGTGGGATGAGGGAGATCCCAAAATGGCCTTTGATAAAGCTATAAAAAATTCAAATAAAGTATCAATGTCATTATCAGATAAATTTTGTGTAGAAAGACATAAACCTCATTTTTTAGAATTAGTAAAAAATAAAATAGACATCATCTTTGCAAATGAAGATGAAATTACTTCATTAATTAATGCAAAAAATTTTGATGAAGTAATTTCGTTTGGAAAAGAAATTAAAAAACTTCTTATTATCACTAGAGGAGGAAAAGGAGCACTTTCAATAAATGGGAATATAATTACAGAAGTAGGAGTAAATAAAGATCTTAAAATAATTGATCTAACTGGAGCTGGTGATTTGTTTGCTGCAGGTTATCTTCACGGACATTTAAATAATTTTTCTCAAGAAGAATGTTTAAAAAAAGGAACTGATATGGCTTCAAAAATTATTCAACAAATTGGAGCAAGACTTATAAAATGAATCTTAATCAAGAATTCAAAAACGGTGTCGATGCTTTGAAAAAAAATAAATATCAAGAAGCAGAACAAATTTTTAAGAATCTATTAAAAAAACAACCCATGAATGCAGAAATTAATCACTTGTTGGGTATTACTTTTCAGTTATTAAATAAAATTGATGAAGCTTTGATTAGTTTTAAAAAAACAGTTGAAATTAAACCAGATTTTGCTGAAGCACAAAAAAACTTAGGTAACATGTTTTATAGGCTAGGTAAAATAGATGAAGCTGAGTCCTATTATAAAAAAGCAATAGATCTTAAATCTAATTTCAGTGAGGCTATTAATAATTTAAATGTTGTTAAAGAGCAGAAAAAAGTTTTATTAAAGATCAAAAAATATAAAATTGACAAAAAAAAAGGTCATTCTGTTCATAAAACTGGATTAACTAATAATCCTTTTACCTTCAAAAGAAATGTTGAAACTGAACTCACTAAAAGTATGTATCAAATAAATTCTATAGAGTTAGATAAAACTCAAGACATTCGATATGGAAAAGGTAAATGTTCTCCTGATTTAAAATTATTTGAGAGCAAATTACCTATTATAAAAAATTTAGAAAAAGATTTAATTAATATAATGGAAAATTCTGTAGGATCAAAAATATTAGTTGTAGAATCTTTTTTTAACATTTTAAGCACAGGAAGTGGAACATCTCCCCATAGACATCTTGATCCTTTTGATAAGGCAAATGGACTAAATAAGCAAAAATACAGCTTAGTATATTATCTAACTACTGGTGATCAAGATTGTACAGAGCCAGGTATTCTAAAACTTTATGATCCTGAAGAAGAAATATTACCATCTGAAGGTTTAATAGTTATTTTCCCAGCAGGAAGAAAACACTCATCTAGTTATAATGGAAAAAAAGACAGGATAATGATTGGAGTTAATTTTTATAGCCTCTCTTAAATAAAAAAATATTTGAATTTTATTTTTTTCTTCTTTTAAAGCTTCCCTTCCCTTTTTTTGGTTTAATAACTCTAGGTTTATATTTCCTAGTAAATAAATCTTTTGCAATTTGGTTTTTTTTTTTCAATTAATTAAATAACCCTCTTTTGAACTTTTAATAAAATTTTCATCATTAAATTTTTCTTTTATCTTTTTTCTTAATCTATAAATATGAGTTTCAACAGTATGTGTTTCAAGTTGGGAACCATATTCCCATACTTTTTTTTGTAGCTCATCAATTTTAACGGCCGTAATAGCTTGTTTTAAAAAAAGAATTAAATTTACTTCTCTTTCAGTTAAATCAATTGTTTTATTATTTTTACTTATTTCTCTAGAATTTAAATTTAATTTATAAGATCCAACTGAAACATCTGACTGAGAATTAAATTTTTCTTTTAAAAATTTTAAATTTATCAATTCAACGAGTTTCTCTATTTTGATAGGAACTTCATCAATAATTAATTGATTTTTATAATTGCTATCTTCTGATTTTGAAATAATCAAAAAATCAGTTTTTAAACTATTTATTATTTGTTCAAAATTATTTTTTTCTGCTTTAATCAAAGCAAAGTTAAATTTTTCTTTAACTTCATCTAGAATATCGAATAAAATTTCATGTTGATATATAATTATTTTTTTAAAATTCATATATAATTAAAATATGACAATATTAATAAAAAATAAAGAAACTCTTATTTTTGATGATTTTAAATTTCGATGTTCTATTGGAAAAAAAGGACTTACCAAAAATAAAATTGAAGGAGATAAAAAGACTCCAGTTGGAATTTTCAAAATTGGAAATCTTTATTTTCGAAATGATAGATATAAAAAACCAGATACAAAAATTAAATGTATTCCAATAAAAAAAAACATGGGATGGTGTGATAATCCAAATGATAAACAAAATTACAACAAATTAATAAAAATTAAAAAAAATATTAAGTATGAGAAACTTTATAGAAAAGATAACAAATATGATTTTTTAATTCCAGTCCAATACAATACAAAGAAAATTATACTGGGGAAAGGAAGTGCAATTTTCATCCATTTAACAAATAATTATAGAAATACTCTTGGATGTATTGCCTTAAAAAAAAAGGACCTCTTAATTTTATTAAAATTAATTAATAAAAATACTAAGATAAAAATTATTTAGTTTCTTTCACCAAAAATTTTTGATCCAATTCTAATAAAACTAGCATTATATTTTAATGCATTTATATAATCGGACGACATTCCCATACTCAATTCTTTTAAAGACAAAGATTTTGATAATTTCAACATTTTTTCAAAATAAATAGATGGATCATTACTCACTGGAGGCAAACACATCAAACCTATTATTTTTAAATTCAATTCAGATGTACAAAATTCATAAAATTTTTCTAACTCTTCAATTTTAATTCCACTTTTTTGATCCTCATTTCCAATATTAATTTGAATAAACATTTTTAAATTTTTTTGAATTTTATTTTGCTCATTAGAAATTTTTTTAGCCAATTTAATAGAATCCAAAGAATGAATATAATCAAATATTTTTACAGCTTGTTTAACTTTATTTGTTTGAAGTTTACCAACCATATGTAAATTTAATTTGGTATTTTTTATTTTAATATCAGACCATTTATCAATCGCTTCCTGAACTTTATTTTCACCAAAATCTAGATGGCCATATTCAATCAATGGTGAAATGTTCTCCATAGAAAACGTTTTGCTAACAGCTATAATTCTTATTTTAGATTCTAAATCAAGATTATTTGATTGTATTTCTTTTTGAATATCAATTAAATTACTAATAGTTTTATGCATAATAAATTTACTTACATTTTTACTTTTATAACTGATTTTAAAAAAGAAAAAATTTTAAAATTAAATAAAAATATTGGTATAATTTTAAGAAATTACGATAAAAATTTTAAAAAAAATAAAATACTAGAAATAAAAAATTTTTGTAAACAAAATGGAAGAAAATTTTATTTAGCTAATAACCTAAAATTAGCAATAAATCTTGATTTAGATGGTGCATATATACCCTCTTTTAATAAATCGTTAGCTTTAAAAAAATATAATACTAAAAAAAAATTCTTGATAATGGGATCTGCTCATAATTTATTTGAAATAGATATTAAAAAAAAACAAGGTGTGGATTTGATTTTTCTTTCACCCTTATTTCAAACCAAAAATTATAAAAAAAAAATAGGAATCATAAAGTTTAATATATTATCAAGATTAACAAATAAAAAAATTATTGCTTTAGGTGGTATAAATAATAGTAATATTCAAAAATTAAAAATTATAAATGCTTGTGGTTTTTCAGCAATAACTTATTTCAAGATGAATTAAAAAAATGAATAATTCAAACATTGCACAACAAATTCAGATATTACTAAACCAATTTAATGCTAAAAATTTTGATTATGTAATATTAAAAGCTAAACAATTATTAAAAAAGAATCCTGGATATACAATAATTTATAATTTACTTGGGTCTTCTTATCAAAATTTGAATAATTTTGAAGAAGCAAAAATAAATTTTAAAGAAGGTTTAAAATTAGAACCAAACAATATCGCTTTGATGAATAATCTTGGAATGACTTATAAAAATCTTTTACAATATGATTTAGCAAATAAATTATTTTTAGAAATAATTAATAAAAAACCTGATTATATAAATGCTTATGTAAATTTAGGAAATTTAAAAAGAGATATAAATAATTTTGAAGAAGCAATAGAGTTTTATATGAAGGCTCTTAAAATTAATGATAAAAATCCAGTGGTTTATTATTCACTTGCTTTAGCTTACCAAGGATTAGGAAAATTTGAAAAAGCTATAGAATACGGAAAAAAAACTACAAGTATTGATAAAATTTTTACGCAGGCCGATCATTTGATTAGTCAATCGATGAAATATAAAAATAAAAATGAGCATTATTTAGAATTAACAAAGAAAATAGATAATAAGAATATTAACTCTCAACAAAAAATTGATATTCATTTTTCTTTAGCGAAAGCAGAAGAGGATATGGGAAATATAAAAGAGGCTGCACAAAATGTTATAAATGGGAATTATTTAAAAAATAAATTAATTAATTATGATATTTCAAAAGAAACAAAATTTTTCAACGATTTAAAATTTAAATTTAAAAAGATAAATTTTGATAATAAAGACATCAAAAAAGAGGATAACATAATTTTCATTCTTGGTATGCCAAGATCAGGAACATCTTTAGTAGAACAAATTATTTCATCACACAGCAAAGTATTTGGAGCAGGAGAATTACCCATTCTCTCAAAAATTATAAAAGATAATTTTATAAATAATAATCAACTCGATAGTGATAATTTTGATAATATTATGAATAAAGAAGAAAAAATTGCTGAACTTAATAATACATACAAGAATTTTATAAAATATTTTGATACTAAAAAAAAATTTATTACTGACAAAGCTCCACTTAATTTTAGATGGATTGGCTTTATAAAAAAGATTTTTCCAAATTCTAAGATAATACACTGTACCAGAGATACTAAAGATAACTGCTTATCAATGTATAAAAATATATTTGAGGGTGGACTAAATTTTACTTATGATCAAGAAAACTTAGTCAAATACTATAAGAACTATATTGACTTAATGAAATTTTGGAAATCTTTATTTGGAAACTTTGTATATGAAGTTAAATATGAAAATTTAGTAAATAATGACGTAGAAGAAATAAAAAAACTTATTAAATTTTGCAGTTTGGATTGGGAAGAAGATTGTTTAATGTTTCATAAAAATACAACACCTATTAAAACTATGAGTACAGCTCAAGCAAGAAAACCTATTTATAAATCTTCAGTTAAATCATTTGAAAAATTTAAAGAATATTTTTCTATCTTAAATAATTCTCTATAAAAAAAAAGCCCCAACTAAAAAGTTGGGGCTTTAATAAATTTATCTAAACTATATTAGAATGCAAATGAAAGAGCAATCTCTGTCATTTGGTCTTCTGATCCATCAGTTCCATTGTTGTCAGAAACTTCGTTTCTGTTTCCAGCAATTTTCATAGAACCCATAGTGTAAGCAATAGCAACACCTTCGCCATTCTCTGTTACGTGAGAAGAACTAGTTTTTGCGTATTCTACTTCTCTTTCACCGTAAGAGATTGACAAGTTATCATTCACATTGAATGCAACTCCCCAAGCATCTGCTATTTCATCAGTTGAACCTACACCACCGTTATTAATATTTGAATATTGATAACCTACTGTAGCTGGTCCTACTGCGTAATTAGCAAAGATAGTAAAATGTTCATTGTCTTGTGAACCACCACCTGCACTATTTACACTACCAACTTCTGACTCACCATAACCAGTACCCCATGATAAACCATCAACACCTAGGTTATCACCTGATCCAGTTAATGCGAAGTCCCAAGCGCTTTGTCCAGCACCTGAAGAAGATCCGTCAGAGTTTTTAGTTCCAGAACCTTTTCTAACTGCACCATTGAATTTAACTCCGCCCATAGAATTGACGTAATTAAAAACACCTGATGAGCCAGCTGTTCCAACTAATCCACCTACTGTTAATCCATCTAGACCGTCCCAGATTTCTTCAGCAGCAGTTGGAGTTTTGTCATCGATTGTACCTAGACCTGATCCAGAACCTTGGTCAAATGCTAATGTACCCATATCACCCATGTCAACTGACAATCTTGCTGATGACATACCAGCAAATTGATCTTGTGAAGTTTGCATGTATGATACTGTGTAACCATTAACATCACCAGAAGCAGTGAAGGATAGGTTAGTTTTCATACCAAATGGGTTACCTGTAACCTCTGAAGTATCTTCAGAAGTGTAAGTTAAAAGCGTAGCACCACTTACAGACATTTCAGCTGCATTAGCTGAAACAGCAGCAAGAGAACCAGCTAGCGCTGTTAATCCCACTTTTTTTAAATTATCCATAATTTTCTCCTTTTTGTTTCATATATGAATGACTGTAAAATATTGTTAAATGAACGTTTTTAAACAAATTATCATAAATATATAGATTTTTAATTAATATGTTGCTTTTTTATCACACTTTATAAATTCTCTTTTAATTGGCTAAATATGCTATTAATAGAAGCTTCTTAAATAAAAATTATGAAAAATCTAATATTTGTTATCGCTTTATTTCTTATTACAAGCTCCTGTGGAATTTATAAGTATTCTGATGCTCGAAAAAACCCAGTAAATGCAAATGAAAGAGTTAAAAAAAATATTGAAGAGGGCCGTGGTTTCACACTTAAAGGCCTTGGTAAAAAGAGAGGTGGTGATTTTTTATTCTCATCTGCAAATCCTATGTGGAGAGCCACTATGGAGAAACTTAGCTTTGCACCATTAAGCGTTGTCGATTATGGTGGTGGAGTAATAATTACAGATTGGTTTGGTGAAGATGGTAGTGAAGAAGAAATTAAAATAGGTGTAAGATTTTTAACAAATGAAATTAGATCTGATGCTATTAAAGTAATTATTCACAAAAAAAAATGTATAACATTTAATAATTGTAAAATTACTCAAATAGAAAATTCAACAAATAATGAAATTAAATTTGCAATATTAAAACTAGCTGCAGAAATTAAAAAGGTGGATGTTGTAAAAAATAAAGAAGGAAATACTGGTTATAAAATTCCAGGTAAAAACTACTAATTTACTCTAAATTTTTAATGTCTAATACTCAAAGATATAATTTTAAAGAAGTTGAAATTAAATGGCAAAATTTTTGGGAAAAAAATAAATCTTTTAAAGCAAAAATAGATCTTAACAAAAAAAAATTCTACTGTCTTGAAATGTTCCCTTATCCCTCTGGGAAAATACATATGGGGCATGTTAGAAATTACACAATAGGTGATGTCTTAGCTCGTTATAAATCATTAGAAGGATTTAATGTATTACATCCTATGGGCTGGGATTCTTTTGGCATGCCAGCTGAAAATGCAGCAAAAGAAAATAATCTTAATCCTAAAAATTGGACTGAAGAAAATATTTCAATCATGAAGTCTCAATTAAAAAAAATGGGTCTTTCAATTGATTGGGAAAGAGAAATTTCAACTTGCTCTCCAGATTATTATAAACATCAACAAAAGATATTTTTAGATCTATTTGATAAAGATCTTGTTTACAGAAAAGAAAGTTATGTTAATTGGGATCCAGTAGATAATACTGTGCTTGCAAATGAACAAGTAATAGATGGCAAAGGCTGGAGATCAGGAGCTCCTGTCGAAAGAAAAAAATTGAATCAATGGTTTTTTAAAATATCTAATTTTTCGGAAGAATTGCTAAAAGATTTAAAAAATTTAGATAACTGGCCAGAAAAAGTAAAGATTATGCAAGAAAATTGGATCGGAAAATCATTTGGTTGCGAAGTAGATTTTAAAATTGAAGGCTCAAAAAATATACAATTTATAAAATGCTATACTACTAGACCAGATACTCTTTTTGGATTTTCTTTTTTAGCTTTATCTGTAGATCACCCCTTATCTAAATACTATGAAGAAGACCAAAAATTTCAAGAATTTAAAAAAAAATGTTCAAAAACTGGAACAACTGAAGAATCTATTGCTCAAGCTGAAAAAATTGGATTTAAAACAAATTTATTAGCTGTAAATCCATTAGATCCTAGTAATAAAGTTCCAGTTTATTTTGCAAATTTTGTTCTAATGGATTACGGATTTGGAGCAGTGTTTGGATGTCCTGCTCACGATCAAAGAGATTTTGATTTTGCAAAAAAATATAATCTCGAAATCAAAACAGTTGTAAAACCTAATGATAAAGGTGATGATTTTAAAGTATTAGATGAAGCCTACTCTGGACCAGGTAGAATTATCAACTCAAAATTTTTAGATGGTCTTATGGTTCCAAATGATTCTGTAAACGAAACTATAAAAATATTAGAAAAAAAAAAGATTGGGAAAAAAAAAATAAATTATAGATTAAAAGATTGGGGAATATCAAGACAACGTTATTGGGGATGTCCAATACCTATTATTTATGACGAAAATAATAAAGCTATTAAGATTCCTGAAAAAGATCTTCCAGTTACATTACCTAACGATGTTAATTTAAAAGTAAATGGAAACCCTTTAGACAATCATAATGATTGGCAAATTTTAACAATTAATGGTAAAAAATACAAAAGGGAAACTGATACTTTAGACACGTTTGTAGACTCTTCCTGGTATTATTTAAGATTTTGTTCAACAGATAATAAAGATAGCCCTTTTGAAAAAAAGGATATTGATTATTGGATGCCTGTAGACCAATACATTGGTGGAGTTGAACATGCAATATTACACCTTCTCTATTCTAGATTTTTTATGAGAGCCATAAACTTGAATAATAAAAATATTAAAATTAAAGAGCCTTTCAAAGGATTATTTACTCAAGGTATGGTTTGTCATGAAACATATAAAGATGAAAACAATAACTGGCTAAGTCCAGATGAAGTTATTTCTAAAGATGGGAAAAAATTTTTTAAAAAAACTCATCCTCAGAATGAAGTTAAAGTTGGACCTTCAGAATCTATGTCAAAATCAAAAAAAAATACTATTGATCCTGAAAATATTATTAGTTTCTATGGAGCAGATGCTGTACGATTATTCATTTTATCCGATAGTCCGCCTGAAAAAGATGTTCAATGGTCAGAGAGTGGGATGGTATCAGCATACAAGTTCATTCAAAAATTTTGGATACTAAATGAACAAATCATTGAATTAACAAATAAAAATCAATTAGAAAAAGATAATCAATTAGAAATTTTTACAAATCAAGCGATTAATAGGATAAATTTTGCTTTAGAAAAGTTTAGATATAATGTGATTATTGCTGTTTATCATGAAATATACACCTTTTTCAAAAAACTTAATGAAAAAAACAAAAACTATAAAAATTTAAAAGAAAATTTTAAAAAAATCTTAACAATCATGATTCCTGTACTCCCCCATATTGCTAATGAATGTTTAGTAAAATTTAAAACAGATAAAGAAATTAAATGGCCAAAGGTCGATCAAAAATATATTGTAGCTGAAAAAAATGAAATAGTAATTCAAATAAATGGTAAAAAAAGAAATACTATTTTAATGGAAAATGACGTTGCAGAAAAAATTATTTTAAAAAATATTGAAGAAAAAAAGTTAATAACAAAATATATTAAAGGAAAAAAAATTATAAAAACAATATTTGTTAAGAATAGACTTATAAATTATATTATTGAATAATGAAAAAAATTTTTTTTATTTTTATTTTTTTAATCTCTAGTTGTGGTTATCAACCAATTTATTTAAACAAAAATCCCGATAATTTTATATTCAAAAAAATTACAGCCAGTGGAGAAAAAAAGATAAATAGAAAAATTATTAATTCAGCGTCTTTTATTGAAGATAGTTCTTTTACTTTAAATAATGAATTGTTAATAAATAGTAATCTAGATATAAATGAAACTTCTAAAAACTCAAAAGGTCAAGTGGAGTCTTTCAGAACAAATATTGTTGTAAATTTTACTATTAAAAATAATGGTCAAATCATTAAAACTAAAAATTTTACTAAAGATTTTTCATACAATAACCGAGAAAGTAAATCTGAATTAACTGAATATCAAAAAGAAATTGAAAATAATATTGTTAATGAAATTATTGAAGAAATCATTATTTATATGAATTTATAAATGATAGTTAAGTTCTATGAATTAAAAAAAAATTTAAAAGAAAATAAATTTTTTTTATTATATGGCGCCAATAAAGGTTTAATAGAAGAAACTGTCAAAAATAATCTAAAACCATTGTTGTCTAAAAATGTTTATAATTATGAAGAAAATGAAGTTATAAATGATCTAGAGAATTTTAAAGAAAAGATATTTAATAAATCTCTTTTTGAAAGTGAAAAACTAATTATCATAAATAGAGTTTCAGAAAAAATTTTATCGATAGTAAAAGAAATAATGGATGTAAAGACACAAGATTTCTCACTTATATTGATTTCAGGAATCCTTGAAAAAAAATCCAAATTAAGAAATTTTTTTGAAAAAGATAAAAATTCAATTATTGTTCCATTCTATGAAGATAATACTCAAACTCTTTCTACTATTGCGCAAAAATTTTTAAATGAAAAAAAAATTAAAATTTCCCAAGAAAATATAAATCTTATTATTGAAAGATCTAAAGGTGATCGGATTAATCTTAAAAATGAACTAGAAAAAATAGAAAATTTTTACAATAGAAAAAAGAAAATTAGCAACGAAGATATTATAAAATTAACAAACTTAGCTGAAAATTATAGTATTTCAGAATTAATCGACAATTGTCTAATAAAAAATAAAAAAAAAACACTAAACATAATTAATGAAAATAATTTTTCTACAGAAGATAATATTTTGGTTTTAAGAACTTTTTTATTTAAATTAAAAAGATTAAGGAAACTTTTTTTAAATATGAAAAATACAAATAACGTTGAAAACGTTATTTCATCTTACAAACCTCCTATATTTTGGAAAGAAAAAGAGATAATTAAACAACAATTAGAAATATGGTCTTATGAGAAAATTCAACATCTAATAATAAATGTAAATGAATTAGAACTTTTAGCAAAAAAAAACCCTCAAATTTCACACAACTTAATTAATAATTTCATTTTAGAAAATACACAAAAAATTAGTAATTAGACTTAATTATATCAATGATTTTATTAAGTTGATCAATGTCTTTATAAGATAGAGTTATTGTACCTTTATTATTTTTGTTATTTTTAATAATTACATTAAGCCCAATTTTGTCGACAATAGATTGTTCTAAACTCTTAATATTTGGATCTTTTGAAAAAAGAGTATTATTTTTTTTCTTTTTAAAGATTTTTACAAAATTTTCTGTTTGTCTAACTGACAGTTTTTTCTCAATAATCTTATTAGCAATAAAAGTAGCATTATCTAAACCAACAAGAATTTTTGCATGCCCAGCAGTTAATTTTTTATCTTCTACAAATTTAAGAACTTCATCTGGTAGATTTAATAGTCTAAGTGAATTTGTAATATAGCTTCTACTTTTACCTATAAATTTAGAAACCTTTTCCTGATCATAAGAGAATTCATCGATTAATCTCTTATAACCTTTGGCTTCTTCTAAAGGATTTAAATCATGTCTCTGAACATTTTCAACAATTGCAAATTCTAAAGATTTTAAATCATCGGCTTCAGTAATCACAACAGGTATTTCATGAAGACCTGCTTTTCTAGCTGCTAGCCATCTTCTTTCACCAGCTATTATTTCATATTTGGAAGTTTCTGAATTCGATCTTCTAACAATAATTGGTTGAATTATGCCTCTCTCTTTAATTGAGTTAGTTAAATCAATTAAATTTTCTTCATCAAAATTTTTCCGAGGTTGATATTTGTTGGGAACTATTTCACTTAAGGATAATTTATTAGTGTGGCTTTCTATTTTTGTTTCACCAATAAGAGAGGATAAGCCTCTACCTAAACCTTTTTTAATTTTATTTGAATTCATTATGCTGCACTACCTATTTTATTTTCCTGATTCATAAATTCGTCAGTAAAACTATAATAAGATTTACTACCTGGACAGTTTTTATCATATATCAAAACTGGAACTCCATGTGAGGGTGCCTCTGATAATCTTACATTACGAGGTATAACCGTCCGATAGACTTTTTCTTTAAAATAATTTCTTGCTTCTTGTTCTACCTGAGAAGACAGTTTGTTTCTTCGATCATACATTGTCAAAAGTATACCTTGAATTTCTAAATCTGGATTTAAATTAACTTTTATTCTTTCAATTGTTTTCATAAGCTGAGTTAGGCCTTCCAAAGCAAAAAATTCTGTTTGCAAGGGGACTAATAACGAATTTGAGGATACCAATGCCATTACGGTCAACAAACTTAGAGAAGGAGGGCAATCTATGAGAATATAATCATATAATCCTCTAGAATCATTTAAATACGGGGTTAATTTAGCCTTAAGTATAAAGGCTCTATCGCTGTCACCAGCCGTCTCAACCTCTAATCCGGATAAATCTACATTGGATGATATTAAATCAAGATTTTGAAAGTCTGTT
>MDSW01030046.1_pt1 | contig 14703 bp, 14 predicted proteins | sample 811171 | NCBI WGS metagenome assembly MDSW01 (sample SAMN05326641, study PRJNA326480) | marine metagenome | isolation source: seawater | place: Atlantic Ocean: North West | collected 2012 | reverse complement strand
GATTCTCTTTTATTGCAGCAGAATAAATAACCTGCATGTCATCTAATTTTGAATTTAACGAAATATCATCCAATGATTTATTAAAAGAAATTTTTGCTCCTTTACTTTCTAGTAAATTTGTGATTTCAGTTAATGTCCTATCATATCCATAAACAGAATAACCTTTTAAGATTAAATATTGAGCAATTGAAGACATTCCAATACCTCCGATCCCTATTAAAAAAAATGATTTATTATTTTTCAATTATTTAACTATTTAATTTATTAATTCTTTAACATGATTTACAATGTCTGTTGTTGCATCTGGTTTAGATAATTTCATTAAATTATTTTTCATTTCATTTCTGAATGATTTATTCGTGTAAAATTTTTTTACTACTCTTTTAAATTCTTTCTTAAGGTTTTTTTCTTCAATTATTTCAGAAGATTTTTTATTATGTAATTCTAATGCATTATAAAACTGATGATTTTCAGCAACATTAGGAGATGGAATTAAAATTGATGGTATACCTGTAATACAAATTTCAGATATAGTTGATGCACCTGCTCTAGAAATTAAAAAATCAACTGCCTTATAGAAATAATTCATTTTGGATATAAATGGAACAATATTTATATTTTTTGTTTTATAATTTTTATATTTTTCATAGTAAAGTTTTCCACATTGCCATATAAGCTGAGCGTTCATCTCATGAAAAAAACCAAGATTTTCATTAATAATTTGATTAATTTTATGAGCTCCTAAACTTCCACCTATTATACCTACAATAGGTTTTTCAGGATCTAGATCAAAAAATAATTTAGCTTCAATTGATGTTATTTGACTTTCAATTATATCTCTTCTTACTGGATTTCCAGTAAACACGATTTTTTCTTTTATAAAATACTTTTCCATTTTAGGGTAAGCAACGGAAATAATATTAGCTCTTTTTCCAAGTATTCTATTCGTAATACCCGGAAACGAATTTTGTTCTTGAATTAATGAGGGATATCCTAACATTTGAGAAACAAAAACAATAGGTCCACTTACAAAACCTCCAGTTCCAATTACAACATTAGGATTGAATCTTATTATAATAAAAATAGATTTAATTAAACTAAAAAAAAGCTTAAATGGAAATAAAAGATTTTTATATGAAAATTTGCGATTAAATCCATCTACGGGTAGACCAATAATATCAAATCCAAAATCAGGAACTTTTCGCATCTCCATTTTTCCATATGATCCAACAAATAAAATTTTTGATTCAGGATCATCTTCTTTTATTTTTTTTGCAATTGAAATTGCAGGAAAAACATGCCCCCCTGTTCCACCACCTGATATAATATATTTATTCAGTCTCACTTAAAACTTTTAATATTTTATTGTTTGTCATATTTTCTTGATTATTGCTTTGAGATGAAGCGCTTACACTTAATATAATACCTAAAGCAATAAATGTAATCCATGCTGAAGTACCTCCACTACTAACCAAAGGGAGTGTTTGCCCAGTAACCGGAAATAATTGAACATTAACAGCAATATTTGTAAATGCTTGAAAAACAATGGGAATTCCAAGGCCAACAACTAAAAGTTTTCCAAATAAACTTGACGTTTTATGAATAATAACTACAATCCTAAACAGAAGTAATAAGTATAAAAAAATTAAAGTTAAACCCCCTACAAGCCCATATTCTTCAACTATGATTGCATATATAAAATCAGATGAGCTTTGTGGTAAAAAATTTTTCATAACACTTTTCCCTGCACCTTTTCCATATATCCCTCCAGATGCAATTGCAATTTTAGAATGTTCTATTTGATAATTATCCTCAACTTTTCCAGATATGAAATTATTAATTCTACTTGTCCAAGTATCGATTCTGTTCGGAATTATATCAGGAAATGCCTTGATTGATATAATAAAGATCAAAAAAAAGATTATACAAAGGCTTAAAATATAAAAAAGCTGTTTAAAAGGGTAGCCTCCAATAAACATTAAAATCAATACCATGAGAAAAAGCATAGCAGCAGTTGAAAAATTTGAAGGAAAAATTAACATTGTAAATGAAATAATTGGAATCCATAATAACCAAAACGTATAATTTATTTTTAAATATCTACTGTCAGATTTTGACATATAATGAGCAACATAAATCATTAAAATCATTGATGCCAGAGTAGAAGTTTGAAAAGTAAACCCAATAATTGGAATCTCGATCCACCTATTTGCATTTGCCCCACTTATAATATTTCCTTGTAATCCTGTATATATAAGTAATAAAAATACGACTGGTAGCATCAGAACTGAAATTCCTTTATAATATGTATAAGGAATCTTATGAACAGCAAATAACAATGAAAATCCTAAAGCCATTATTATGAAATGCTTAAATAAATATCCTAACGGGGTGCCTTTTCCGATAACATAAGCAAGATTTGAACTTGCACTAAAAACTGGAAGAAATGAAAAAATAACTAATAGCGCGATAATACACCACAAAACACGATCACCATTAATCCAATATTTATTCACCTTTAAACTCATAAATTTCTTACAGCATTTTTAAACTGGTCTCCGCGATCTTCATAATTTTTAAATAAATCAAAACTAGCACAAGCTGGGGACAGCAAAACAGTTTCCTTTTTTTTAGAAAGTTTATGTGCTATTTTTACAGCCTCATCCATAGACTGAGTTTCAACCATAACATCAGTTACATTATAAAATACATCAATCAGTTTTTTATTATTTATTCCCAAGCAAATTATTGCTTTGATTTTTTCCCTAACTAATGGTAGTAATTTCTCATATTTATTTCCTTTATCAACGCCTCCTGCAATCCATACACCTCTCGTTGTTAATGTTTCTAATGCATAAAAAGTTGCATTTACATTTGTTGCTTTTGAATCATTAACATAGTTAACATCTTGAATTTTTAGCACATATTCTAATCGATGAGGTAGGCCCTTAAAATTTAACAAACTATCTCTAATATTATCGTTGTTTAATTTAAGTATTGATGCAACTGTTGAAGCAGCCATAGCATTTAATAGATTATGTCTTCCTTTAAGCTTAAAAGTATTAGTCGAAATCATAATATTTGATTTATTATTAATAATATTTATTCTGTTTTTTTTGATTGTAGTTATGTCTTCTCCTTCCAAATCAAATCCAAAAAAATATTTTTGGGCACGAATTGAAACATTTTTAATTGCATTCATTAATACTTGATCGTTTGCATTAAGAATTATAAATTGATCCTTACTCTGATTTAAAGATATTCTTAATTTGGAGGCTATATACTTATTAAAATCATTGTTGTAACGATCCAGATGATCAGAGCTAATATTCGTTATTACTGAAATATCAGGTGAAAAATGAACAATATCATCTAACTGAAAACTACTTAGTTCTAAAACATATATGTCAAATGAGTTTTCAGCTACTTGCTGAGCAAAACTTTTTCCTACATTTCCAGCTATTCCAACATTATAACCACTTTTTTTCAAAATATGATAAGTTAATTCAGTAGTAGTAGTTTTACCATTACTTCCAGTTATACCTATTATTTTTGCATCAGTATATCTAGAAGCAAACTCGATCTCTGAAATAATAGGAATACCTAATTTTTTTGCTTTTAAAACAGATGGTGAATTATTTGAAATACCAGGGCTTTTCATAATCCACTTCGTATTCTTAGAAAAATTTGATTCATAACTGTTCTCTTCCCATGAAACTCCCCATTCATCAAATTTAAACTTTGTCTCTTTTTTTAAATAGCCTGAATCTGAAACATAAACATCAAAACCCTCTTTAGTTGCAAGCTTAGCTGTTCCAATGCCACTAATTCCAGCTCCCAAAATATGACACCTAGTTTTCATCTATCTTATTTTTAGAGTTACAATAGTTAAAATGGCAAACAAAATTCCTAAAATCCAAAATCGATTAACTATCTTGCTCTCATGAAATCCTTTCATCTGAAAATGATGATGTATTGGAGACATTAAAAAAACTCTTTGACCAATTCCTGTTTTTCGTTTAGTATATTTAAAATATGATACCTGAATTAATACTGAGATTGTTTCAAGGAAAAAAATTCCACACAATAGTGGAATTAATAATTCTTTTCTAACAATCAATGCAATTACAGCAATTATTGCTCCAATTGTTAAACTCCCTGTATCACCCATAAAAATAGCAGCTGGATATGTATTATACCATAAAAATCCGATCAAACTTCCCAAAAATGCCGCTATAAAAATTGTTATTTCACCTACGTTTGGTATAAAAATTATGTTTAAATAATCAGCAAAAATAAAATTACCTGATACCCAGGAAAAAATTCCTAGAACAAAAACAATAATTGCTGAACTCCCTGCACATAACCCATCTAAACCATCAGTTAAATTTGATCCATTAGAAACAGCAGTAATTATGAAAATAACTATTGGAATAAAAATTATCCATGTATAATCAGTAAGATCTTCATCAATCCAAGTGATTAAACTTGAATAATTAAATGCATTATCTTTTATCAAAGGAATATTGGTTACAAATGCCTTTTCAGGAGATGAAAAAGGATTTTCAATTTCAAAAGCGTTTATATTATCAGTTAATATTTGTTTTTGTCTAACTGTTATATCTGAATGAAAATATAAAACAGATCCCACAAAAACACCTAAAATTATTTGACCTGTTATTTTAAAACGCCCTTTTAAACCATCTTTATTTTTTTTAAAAATCTTTATGTAATCATCTATACCGCCAATAAGCCCCATCCATAAGGAGGTTACTAGAAGTATAATAATATATATGTTTTCTAATCTAGCTAAAAGAAAAACAGGAATGATCGTTGAAAAAATAATTATTAAACCACCCATTGTTGGTGTTCCAGACTTTTCCTTTTGGCCTTTTAAACCAAGATCTCTAACTGACTCCCCTATTTGTAAGGCAGATAAGTAATTAATGATTTTTTGACCAAAAATTAATGTGAAGGATAAAGAAATTATCATAGCTATGGCAGCTCTAAATGATAAATATTGATACAATCCAGATCCTGGAAATTGATATTTAAAATCAAGAAATTCAAAAAAATAGTATAGCATTCTAATTATTTTTAATTTTTAAAATATTTTTTAGCAATCAAAAAATCATCAAATGGAATTTTAGAGTTTGCTATCTCTTGATATGCTTCATGTCCTTTACCTGCAATTAATACTATATCAGAATGACTTGAAATTTGTTTTGATGTTTTAATTGCCATTTCTCGTTCTTCTATACATAAAACCTTATGAGTGTTTTCTGGTCTAACTCCCTCAACCATATTATTTATTATGTTTTTTGGATTTTCATTTCTTGGATTATCTGAGGTAAAAATTACTCTATCGCTTTTTTCAGAGGCAATTCTTCCCATTTTTAATCTTTTTTTTGGGTCTCTATCACCTCCACATCCTATAATTGTTATAAGATTTTCATTTTTGGTTCTTATTTGATTTATCGTATCAATTACATTTTCAAGTGCGTCTGGTGTATGAGCATAATCTATTATTACTATTCCTTTTTTCTCAAATTGAAAATATTGAAACCTGCCTGGTACATTTTTTAAAATACTTATTTGCCTCAATATCTCTTTTTTTGATAAACCTAATGTTATACAAACAGCATAAACCGCTAATAGATTGGAGGCATTAAAATTTCCTAGCAAACTTGTCCAGACTTCATCATTATTAATCTTAAGAAGCATTCCATCAAATTGACATTCCAATACTTTTAAATTAAAATCTGCAAAGTTATTTATTGCATATCCTAACTTTTTAGATGATGTATTTTGAAGCATAAATGATGAGTTTTTATCATCTTTATTAACTAGTGAAAATGCAGATTTTGAAAGTCTATCAAAAAGAAGTTTTTTTGTATTTCTATAGTTTTTAAAACTCTTATGATAATCCAAATGATCATGAGTTAAATTTGTAAAAACAGCACCTGAAAAATCTAATCCATCTATTCTTCCCTGAGATATTCCATGCGAGGAAACTTCCATGAAACAATATTTTATATTTATTTCAAGCATTTTATATAAAAAGTAATTTATTGTATTTATATCAGGTGTTGTATGTTCAGATTTAATTACCTTTTTACCATATTTTATATCGATCGTTGAAATCAATCCAGCTTTTTTATTTTGTTTATTGAATAATTGAAACAAAAGACTAGAAATTGTAGTTTTACCATTTGTTCCAGTAATTCCTACTAATTTTATTTTTTTTGATGGGTTTTCAAAAAAGTTTCCAGAAATTATACCTAAAGCTTTTTGTGTGTCTTTAACTTTAATGTAGGTATAAGATTTATTCAAATTATCAGGGAACTGATTACAGATTATTGCTATTGCTCCATTACTTATTGCATTTTCAATATAATCATGACCATCTGATCTAATTCCAGGTAATGCAATAAATAAATTATTTTTTTTAATCTTTCTCGAATCAATCTCAATATTTGATATTTTTTGGTCAGATGATCCTGACATAGCAAGAATTTGAACCTTATATAATATATCTTTTAAAGAGTTATTCATAAACTTAAATCAATTGTTTTAATTTCATTTAAAGGAGTTCCTGAAACTACAGACTGTTTTTTAATCTTCCCTCTATTACCCTTTATATTTACTTTTATATTATTAGTTTCAAGAAAAACTATAGCATCCATTAATTCATGACCTATTAAATTTGGTAACGAATCTTTTACTTCAAATAATTCATTTTTATAATTATTTAAATTTGATATAGAAATTTTAATTTCTTTTGGAATTCCAGAATAAATTTTTTTTGCAATTTTTTTAAAAACTGGAGCTGCTACTTGAGCACCATAATATCCTAAGTTTTTATTTGGTTTATTAATAACTACAATACAAGAATATTTTGGCTTTTCTGCTGGAAAATATCCTACAAAACTTGATATATATTCTACTGAATTAGTTGTATATGCAGTTTGTGCTGTTCCTGTTTTTCCAGCTATAGAAAAATTCTCATCCTTAATATTATTTGCAGTTCCCCATTCTTTATCTACAACATTGAACAACATTTGTTTAACAGATTTAAGAGTTTTTTTTGAACAAATTGAAGGGTTAATAATTTTTTTCGAAAATTGAATGTGAGGCGATCCTCCCAATGGTCCTATTTTATCAATAAAAATTGGCTTAACCATTATACCATTATTAGCAACTGAATTATAAAAAGTAAGGATTTGAAGGGGAGTTAAAGATACTCCATAACCCCAAGCCATCCATGGCAAGCTAATTCCGCTCCAATCCTTATCAGTTGGATACGGAATTTTAGGAACACCCTCACCTTTTATTGGAATATCCAATATCTTATGAAGTCCCATGTTATATAACCTGTCAACAAACTTCTTTGGATTGTTTTTATAATTATCATATACAATATTAACAATACCAGTGTTTGATGAAACTTCAAAAACTTTAGATACGCTAATTGATCCATATCCTCCCTTTTTTGAATCTTTTACTTTCTTTCCATAAATAGTTCTTTCTCCATCTCCTGTATGAATTATATCTGAAGGATTTACTACACCATCTTCCAGTGCTGCAATCATACTCATTAATTTAAAAGTTGATCCAGGTTCTTGAATTGACCCAACAGCATAATTTAGTTTTTCAAAATATGTTTTCTTTGATGTTATTCCTAAATTTGAAATAGCCTTTATTGCACCCGTACTAACCTCCATAACTATAACTGTTCCATAATCAGCTTCATATTTTTCCATTTGTTCTAAAAGTGAATTGTGAGCTATATCTTGAAAATTTAAATTAATTGTAGTATGAATATCATAACCTTCCTTTGGTTCTATTTCATTTGTATTATTTATAGACTTCCATCTCCCATTAGCTATTTTCCTCTTCAATCTATATCCTTCTTTCCCTTCTAATAGATTTGAATAAGCACCTTCAAGACCTACCCTTATATATTTTCCATCATCATCAACACGCATATAACCAACTGTGCGTTCGGCTACTTTTCCTAGAGGTCTTTCCCTTGAAACTTTTTGTTCAACTATTAAACCTCCTTTATAAGCAGGAAGATTAAATATTGGTAACCTTTTCAAAGCTATTTGTTCAGAGTAGCTTAAATTCTTTCCAACTAACCAATAACGGTTATTAATTCTTCTAGCTTCCTCTAATTTTTGTTTTACTTTAAAAAAATCTTGTTTAGTTATCTCTGATATTCCATAAGCTAGTTCATTTTTATGATATTCAAAATTTAGATTTGATACCACTTTTGAATCCCATCTTAATTCGTATTTTGCTACTGAGGTTGCAAGTAAACTTTGATCATCGGAATAAATATTTCCAGGAATAGGTTTTACTTTAAAGTTTTTTAAAGTTTTATCATTAGCAATTTTTTTATATTCCTCTCCTTCAGCTAACTGAAAATAGATAAGCTTTAAACACAATACTATAGCAAATAAGCAAAAACAGCTAATAACAAAATAAAACCGGAAATTAAATGGTGAATGATTATTTTTCATTTTGTTATAATAATTTTTACAGGAGGGATTTTTGATGAAACTATACCTTTATGAGATAACTTTTTAATGATATTTGATTCCATTTTTAATTTCATTAGAGATGTTCTCTGTTCAACAAGCTCACTTTTCAATTCTTTAATCTTTTCATTAAGATTTGCAATTTTAAATACTTTATCATCTGCCAAATGTCCACTAGATATCATAGTTAATGCTAGACTAGAAAAAAATAAAATCATTCTCCAATTCTTCAAAGAATCTTCCTTTATCAAAAATTCCATTTTTAAAAAAGAAAATATTTTTTTCATTATATTCATTTTAATGAAATCCTTTCAGCTATTCTAAGCTTGGCGCTTCTAGACCTATTATTTTTTCTAATTTCAGCAATAGATGGAGTTTGAACATTGCCGATTTTTTTAAACGGCAAATTTTTATTTCCATAAAAATCTTTTTTCACCTCACCGTCAAATTTTCCATCTCTAATGAATCGTTTTACAAGTCTATCTTCTAAGGAATGATAAGAAATACAAACAAGTCTTCCACCTTTTGATAATGAATCAGGAGTTTGATAAAGAAAATCTTTAATAACATCAAGCTCCTGATTAACCTCTATTCTTAATGACTGAAAAATTCGAGCTAAAGTTTTGTTTAAATACCTATTTGGGATTCTTTTTTCAACCACCTTTATTAATTCACCTGTTGATGATATTGGAGCAATTGACCGATGAACACCAATAATCTCGGCCAATTGCTTGGAGCTTCTTAATTCTCCATATTTTTTAAATAAATTAGTTAAATCATCTATTGAATATTTATTTATAATGCTTGCAGCTGATAGATTCTGTTTAGCATCCATTCTCATATCCAAGGGACCGTCAAACCTAGTTGAAAATCCTCTTTCTTTAGAATCAAGTTGATGAGATGAGACTCCAAAATCAGCTAAAATTCCATCAACTTTATTTATGTTATTTAATTTTAAAAACTTATTTAAATATCTAAAGTTTGATCTTATAAATAATATTCTATTATCATTAATTTTATTAGACTCCGCTTCAATATCCTGATCAAAAGCAATAAGCCTACCCTTTCTGGAAAGTTTTTTTAAAATTTCAATACTGTGTCCCCCTCCTCCATAAGTTACATCTACATATGTTCCATTAGATTTAATAGATAAACCTTCTATTGAATTTTCAAGTAATACAGATTTATGAAACATTATTGTCTTTATCACCCATTACATCCTCAGCTAAGGAACCGAAGTCAATTGTTGCAGCATCAATTGATGCCTCATATAGTTCTTTATCCCATATTTCAAGGATATTAACTGCAGAAGAAAGGACAATATCTTTTTGAATTTTAGCATGTGAAATCAAATCTCTAGGAATTAATAGTCTTCCTAAAGAATCAATATTAATGCTCTTCACACCAGCAGTAAATCTTCTAATAAAATCATTATTTTTTTTATTGAAGCGATTCAAAGAGTTAATCTTTTTCATTAACAGCAACCATTCGTTCATTGGATATAACTCTAGGCAAGAGTTAAAGACTGCACGCTTAATTACAAATTCATCTTTGATATTTAAAGACAATTGTTTCTTAAGTGATATTGGTATCATTATTCTTCCTTTATTATCAGCCTTACATTCAAATGTTCCAATAAAATGAGTCATTAACCTATAAGTTTTAGTAGTTTATACTCAAATATAATTAATATAATACCACATTTTACCACAATATACCACTAATTTATTTTTTTTTTCAACAATATCTTAAAAACATTCAAATTCAATTTAAATAACATATTGACGAGTAATTCAATATATTTGTTGCGTTAGAAATTTTTTTATGAGTGATCTAAGAATTATTGAGGAAAAGTCTTTTAAATATGTTGAGTATGGTGAAGGCCAGCCAATTATAATTCTTCATGGTTTAATGGGAGGGCTAAGTAACTTTAATAGTGTATTGTCTTTTTTTCCAAAAAATGGATATAAAATAATAATGCCTATTCTGCCCCTATATGATAAACCTATTTTAAACACTACGGTAAAATCTTTTGCTAGTTATCTAAATGAATTTTTAAGATTTAAAAAACTAAAATCTTCTATTATACTTGGCAATTCTCTGGGAGGACATATAGGTCTTCTTTTTACAAAAATGTTTAAATCAAAAGTTCTTGGACTTATTCTAACTGGCAGTTCGGGTCTTTATGAAAATTCAATGGGAGATGGATATCCTAAAAGAGGTGACTATAATTATATAAAAACTAAAACTGAAGAAGTTTTTTTTGATCCTAAAATTGCTACCAAAGAACTAGTTGATGAAGTTTTTGAAACAGTTAATAATCGCAACAAGCTAATAAAAACACTAACAATCGCCAAAAGTGCCATTAGACATAATATGGCTAAAGATCTTCCCAACATAAATACTCCAACACTTATAATTTGGGGAAAACAAGATAGTGTAACGCCGCCTAGTGTGGCAAGAGAGTTTGAATCTTTACTTCCAAAATCTACTTTAGTTTGGATAAACAATTGTGGCCATGCTCCCATGATGGAACATCCAGAAGAATTCAATCTTTCTGTTTTACATTGGCTTCATAAAATGAAATTCTAATCTGATGAAAATTTCTAGTTCAGAATTTTTGGTTAGTAATACAGATGTAAAAAAGTGTCCTAACAATACTTTTCCAGAATATGCTTTTATTGGAAGATCAAATGTTGGAAAATCTTCTTTAATCAATGCTTTGTGTAATAAAAAATCTTTAGCAAAAATTTCTTCAATGCCAGGAAAAACTCAATTAATTAATCATTTTTTAATTAATAAGAATTGGCATTTAGTTGATCTTCCCGGATATGGATATACAAAAACATCGAAAACAAAAAGAAGTACTTTTCAAAAACTTATAATTTCATATTTTGAAAAACGAAAACAATTAGTTTCAGCTTTTGTTTTAATTGACATTAGACATAAACCTCAATCAATTGATCTTGATTTCATGTATTGGCTTGGAAATAAAAAAATTCCATTCTCTATTGTTTTTACAAAATCAGATAAACTTAAAACTGAAAAAATAAACTTAAACACTGAGTTGTATTTTGAGATAATGAGTGAACAATGGAAATTTATTCCTAAACATTTCATTACTTCGAGTATTAAAAAAAACGGATTAAGTGAAATGTTAAATTATATCGATAAAATTAATACAGTTTAAATAATACTTTCATTTTAAATTCATTTTTTCGGCAAAATAATCACAAAAATCATTCATCGTGGCGGTCATTCTATCATCTTTAGTTGCTCTATAGAATGTCTCGGACATTGACAATAAACTTTGATGAAAAAACAATTTCATTTCATCTAACGGCATCTCTTTAACCCATAAATCCATTCGCAAAGACTCTTTCTTTTTTCCATCCCAAAAAGTTAAAAGCATCGCTTTAGCTTCTTGATTAACAACCCCTCCATCAGGAGCGCTCCATGAAATATTTTCTGGAATCTTATTTTCATCTAAACTTACATCTATAGTAATTGGAGCTTGTTTTTTTATTGCCATATTCTTCTTGGTTTATATTTTGATTTTTTAAAAATTTCATGTTCTGGAACCTTCAATATTTTGTTTAGTCCATAATCTGGAAACTGTTTCGAAAAAGACTTTACAATTTGCCAACCTATCCACTGACCAATTCTGCTAGGAGAATCATTGTCTATCTCTAAATAAAATTTTGTAAATGGAGAAGGAAGTAGAAACCTGTCCTCTAAACTTTGGTCTGTGTTATATAGAATCTGCTTTTCAATCATATATTGCCAAATAAATAATTCATTTTCTTTAACCCATTTGATTTCCTCTTCTAAATAACCAATTTTAATTTCATCATTTTCATAAGGCATTACAATGTCTTTAAAATACAATTGTTTTCCATAGTAAATCATTTTTGATAAAAAATCTCTATTTGATGGTTTTGAAATTAATTTTTGAGCATACTTTTCGGCAATATCAGATGATATATAATTAATATCCATAGTTTTTTTTATAAAATTTGGAATTCCATAATATAATTTATTATCAAATCCCAAATAAGAATCAATAGATATTAATAATAATGTATCATTTAAAATTAATCTGTTTCCATAATCAACATTATTGATTATGGAAATAACCCGAGGAACTTCAATTTCATTAAACTCATATTTAATATGCTTCAGTAGTTGTGATATTTTATTCTCAGTATTATCTATTTTTTCAAATTTATTATTCACTTCAGATACCAATAACTCATATATTGTATCATTAGATTTTTTAATCCAAAAGGAGTCTTTATAATTTGACGGAAACAAAAAAGAATATTTTTGTTTAATTTTTGAAATATTATATTCATTTAGTGTATCAAAAACTCTATCAAAGCGCTCAATTTTAATTTTGATTTTTTGAGAATTAATTTTAATCTGTTTTTGATTTAAATTTTCACATCCAAAGCATATAAAAAACAAAATTAATTTTATAGGTAGATTATTTTTTAAGAACAAGTTAGTGGTCAAATTTTTATCTTTGCACAAATTTACACTCTATTAATAAAATTATAAAATGAAATTTCCAGAAAAAGTAAAAACACATATAGTTAATTGGCTTAAAAACTATCTTATCAATTCAAAGCAAAATGGTTTTGTAGTAGGTGTTTCTGGAGGGGTAGATTCTGCACTAACTTCTACATTATGTGCTTTAAGTAATTTTCCAGTATATGCAATTCAAATGCCTATTCATCAAAACATTAAAGAAGTTTCAAGATCTACAAATCATATGAAATGGCTTGAAACTAATTTTAAAAATGTAAAGTCATTTTCTCATTCTTTATCAGATGTTTTTGATGTTTTTAAAGAAGGTATAGAATTAAAACAAGAATTAAATCAATTAAGCTTAGCCAATACTAGAGCCAGATTGAGAATGACTACACTTTATTATTTTGCTGGCACATATAAATGTTTAGTTGCAGGCACGGGAAATAAAATTGAAGATTTTGGAGTTGGTTTTTATACAAAGTATGGTGATGGTGGAGTTGATATAAGCCCTATTGCAGATTTATTTAAATCAGAGGTTTTTTCATTGGCATCTCATTTAAAAATTAGTAAAAGTATTTTGAATGCAAAACCAACGGATGGTTTATGGGATGATGGAAGAACAGATGAAGATCAAATGGGGGCCAATTATGATGATTTAGAAACTACAATGAAATTAATCGAAAAAAAAGTTCCTAATAGCAATCTTAGTAATAAAGATAAAGCAACAAAAAAAATTTTTGAAAAACTTCATAATCAAAACAAGCATAAAATGCTTCCAATTCCAGTTTGTGAAATTCCCAAAGAATATTTATAAAACCCTGTTAAGCTTATTTGAAACTATTTTTTTTAATGAATTATAATTCATAATATCTTCAAGTAAAACTTTATTTTCTTTTATATTTTTATTTCCAAGTTTACTTTTCAAACCATTTATTTTTTGATTAATTAGATATTTTCTTAATGCTAAAATTGTCTCACTAACAAGCTGACCAATATCATGAGTTCTGCTCTTTACAAATATGTTTTTTGTTTCCCATGAATGAAGAAAATATTTTTCAGTGTCCATAATTAAATCTGCAATTGTAGAGTTTAACTTTTCATTTTCAGAAAAAATTAATTTATTTATGGCAGTATCCGATTTAATTTGATATGCAGAAATAAGTTTTGTAAATAATTTTTTAAAAACTGGATCCGCCAACTCAATTTCATCTTCTTGAAGATCTAAAAAAATTTTCTCATAAACCTTAGATTTAATTTTTTCAATACTTTCAGAAACTTCTCCCTTTTCATTAGGCTTAATAACTAAATCCTCATATTCAGCGTCTAGGTGACCATATTGAAGTAAAATAGAAATAATTTGTTTTTCTAAATTATATGAGTCATTATAACTTTCTAAAGTAGCTGATTTTTTTATTAAATCATTATTAGTAGTTTTTTGAAACTTGATTTTATTTCTTTTCTTTTTGCTTTGAAGTTGAGCAAATGCACTAAATAAAACTTCTTCACTAATATCCATTATTTCAGAGCAGCTTTTCAAATAGAGTTCTTGTTGAATTATATCTGGAATTTTAACAATACTCTCAATAATATCCCTTACAACCGATGTTTTTTTAACAGGATCATTATT
>MDSW01210371.1_pt1 | contig 14705 bp, 8 predicted proteins | sample 811171 | NCBI WGS metagenome assembly MDSW01 (sample SAMN05326641, study PRJNA326480) | marine metagenome | isolation source: seawater | place: Atlantic Ocean: North West | collected 2012 | reverse complement strand
TTATTTTATAAGCGTCATTCCAAAAGGTCCATGCCTTGTCAGCAATAAAATGACCTTTTTTATTTCTAGCTCTTACCCATTTAAACACTAGACCTCCTCTAGTCCTGTGACACCTCTAGCAGTAACAGCAGCACCACCTTCTCTTGTAAATGCTGTTTGTGCTTCTGCTTCTAGTCTGTCTCTTATTTGATCTGCAACACCTGCACCGAATACTTCTGATTCAATAAACTCTGACAAACCGAATATGTCTTCTCTACCTGTAAATCTTCTAGCAAGTCTTTGTAATCTAGGTAATTGTGTTTCTGCTCTAGCTGCTAATCTTTGTGCGCCTTCTCCTGTTAATCCTGCACTTACTAATCTTGTAGCTTGTTCTGTAGATATAGCAAAACCTTGTTCTTGTAATGCACCACCTATTTGTGCTACGTCAACACGTTGTTGTATAATTTCTTCTGATATATCTTCAGATATAAAACTCGCAAATATTGCTTCATCTGTTATATCTTCTGTACTAGGAAATACATTTGGATAGTTATTAACGTAATATTGTTTTACTGCGTCAAACTGATTAAACAATGCGTTATATGCTGTGTTTAATCTGTTTTCAAATGTTAGAGGTGACACATCATTTTTAAACAATGTTTCTATTTGATCTTCAAAATACTCTGGATTTAGATTGTAGTCTTGTAATAAATTAGAATAATCTTCTTTTATTTTTACATAATCTAATTCTGGTGTTGCTGTATCTATACGTAACGTTTTACCATCTTCTCTAAATATACCTGGAAACTTATCTTTATATGCTTGTGTAGTTCTTACAACTCTTATAGCTTCTTCTTCATCACCACCGTTTGTGTTAAATTCATCTATAAATGTTGTTATAAGTTCATCACCTAACCATGAATAATTTTCTTTTGCAAACTGTAAACCATCAAATTCTTCTACAGGATCACCAGGTACTATAACTTGTGGACCAGGTAATGGTGGAGGTTGTCTATTAGCTAAGTCTGCTAATCTACGTCTCTCTTCTTCTAGTCTTGCTGCTTCTTGTGCGAGTCTTCTTCTCTCTGCTTCATTAGCAGCTTGTCTTGCTGCTTCTGCCGCAGCGTCTGCTTCTGCTTTTGCTGCCGCTTCTGCTTCTGCTAATGCGTCTGCAGCTGCACGTTGCCTTGCTGCTTCTTGTGCTGCTGCTTGTCTATCAGCTTCTTGTTGTGCTAAAAACTCTCTACGTCTTCTCTCTGCTTGTACTGCTGCATTCTTTGCTGCTTCTTCTCTAATAGCATTTATATCATCATCAGCAGTAAGTTCTCTATCACCAGTTAGTACACCACTACCTCTAAAACCTCTCTCTATATCTAAAAATCTTTGTAATATGCTCATTGAAATCTACCTCCACCTGTTGCTCTCATACCTGCTGATCCAAAGGTACTATCTAATTTACTTTGTAAAGTATCTCTATATCTTTGTGTACCTAACTTTGCTGCAGCTTCAAATGCAATATCTTCACGTTCTTTTACATCATTTGTTGCTAAAAACTTTTGCCAGTCATTTGATGTTTCATCAGGCGCTTGTCCTGTTATAGTTTTCCATTCACCTCTAAATGCACCTGCTGCAGTTTCATAACTTTTAACGTTTGTACCTGCAAATTGTGTATATTTATTTTGGAATGCACCTTCTAGTTCTGGTAAAAATACTTCGTTATACCATGCAGGATTTGCTTGACCTTCTTGCAATATTGCTTCTAGATCATAATTTTCACTAGCACCAGGTCCAATCTTTGCGTCTATTGCTTTTGCTAAATCGTTTGTAGCTAAGATAGTATCAAAACTTTGTCCTGTAAGAACTGCTTGTACTTCTGGACTCACTGTATATCTAATACGATCGTTTACCATTTTGTCTAGTATTCTTCCTAGTTCAGCGTCGTTAGGAATCTCACCTGTATTTACTAACTTAGTAAGACCTGCAACAACATCTGGATTTATTGTTTGCACACCTCTACTAATCATTCCATCAACAATACTTTGTTGTGTATTTAAAGAGTTTTGTGCATACTGTGCAGGATCACTTGCAAATAATTCTGCTGCTGCTCTCTCTGATGGTGTATGTGTTTGCCACCATGTAGTACGTTCTAAATCTGCTTGTCGTACTGTTTCACCTTCTAATGCTGCTTCTATTGCCACTGCTAAAAAATCTAATCTACCATCATCAGTTTCAGATAATATCCACTCACTATACTTTGCTTCTTCCATAAGTGCGTTTACAAGATGATCGTAAGGTTGTGCGCCTTGTTCTGCTGTGTTAAATAATAATTGGTTAGCATTACCAAAATAAAAACTATTGTTATATTCCTGTCCAGTTATATCTGAAGTGCCTTCTATAATATTGTAATTACTATCAACAACAACATTTGCTACTAAATTTGTACTAGCTGTTTTATCTTTTATAGCGTTGTAATCTGTAATTTCATAACGCCATGTAAATGCACCTGCTGCACCTTCAAATGCAGGTAACTGTGCAACTAAATAAAATTTACTACCAAACTCTGTTATTTCTTCCCATATCTCAAAATCTTTAGATATAGTATTAATTAATTTATTTTGATCTTTTTCTACTACTGCCATCTACTTTGTAAACTTCCCACTAAATGTTCTTTTAATTCTATCATACATTGGATCCTCAACCTTTTCTTCTTCTAGGCTTGGAGACTTAATTGTTTTTGTTAGTTTATCTGCAGTTGTAGGTACATAACCAAAACCTGTTACCATACCAGTTTCTGCTACACCTTCTATAAGTTCTCCTGTCTTCTTTATAATTATATCTGTAGGTGTTATTCTCTCCGCGTTTTCAAGCTGTTCGTTTATATATTTCCAATCTGGTGTATATTCATCTCTGTTAATTTTAGCACCGTATGGCTCTGCCATAATGTTGTACATGTCAATCATGTAGTTTGTAGCAAGTTTTTCTAGCTCTGGTTTTGCTGCAACAAGTCCGTAAAATAATAAAACAGCTGTTTCATATATATCTAATAACTCACCTGCACCAGAAAATGTAGTCCATCTTACTGACATCTCTGATAATTTTTTACTTAACTTATTTCTTACAACAGTTTCTAATGGTAATTTATTAGCTATCTCATCTGCTTTGTTTTGAAATATACCTGTCATTTCTTGTAGCTCTTGTGCTTGTTCTGGTGTTATTCTTGTGTTACCATTTGCAAACTGTTCAATATCATTCATGTCATAAAATTCTACTGTATCATCAGCAACCTCATTTAATTTATCTATTGCTTCATCAGACAAATTAGATGTATCTATAGGTCCTTCTTCTACTATTCCTAATTCTCTTGCTAAGTCAAGTAAATCATCATCACCTAAATCTGCAGGTGTATCAGGTATTTCTACATTAGGATCAACACCACCTAATGCTCTAGGATCAGTAGCTTTGTTTATTTCATCAATATCTTTTATTAATTGGTCTCTCTGTGCGTCTGATAGATCTGGCAGATTATCTATTGTTTTTAATTTCTGTTGATCAATTAAACCTGGTAATTCGTTTTTTAAATTTTTAGCGTCATTTTCTATTAAATTATCGTATATCTCTAATTCCTGTAAAGACAAATCTACATCATTTTTACGATTTATCTGTTTATATCTTTCATCAAGTATGAGTAACCTATCGCTCATTGCTTCCATAAGTAATTTTTTATCTTCAATCGATAAATTTTTTGCATAGTCAAAAGCAATATCGTACTGTTGCATTATTAAATTTAAAAACTTTTTTCTATCTTGATACTCTAGATTCATACTCCATAAATGAAATTGAGTACGATCATAAATTGATGTACCTTTTATATCATCTAATACTGCAGGCATTGGAGTATCAGAAGGTCTACCACCAAAAAATATTTTAAATTCTTCTAGTGGTACATTCTCACGATATTCATATCCTGGTCCTTTTCTAGTTATAGATCCGTCAGGATTCTCTGTGATTTCTTCTGTTATTTCTTCTTCTGCTTCACGTCTTAATCTATTTGCTTCATCAATATCATCATTTATGCCACTAATATCGTCTGGTGCTTTTGCAGAAAAATCGTCCCAATCTTTTATATCTGTTTTGTGGAAACCAAATTCATTATGTTCTATTATAAAATTTTCAGTAAAAGATGTTCCATTTTTAGTAGGTGTTAATTTATTATCTAAGGTATTTGCTATTTCTTTAAATTTAATTAATTCATCAGTTTGTTGTGATGTTATAAAAATTTCATCTGCATAACTATTAAGATCTTTTGCATTCATAACATCAGAATGTATATTGCTTGCATTAGTTGTATTTAAACTATCGCTTGCTATTTCTGATAATTTGTAATATTGTTTTTTAAATTCTTCAAACAATTCTTCTATAGTTAAGTTATCGTAATCCATTAGTCTCTCTTTATCATCTTTGCTATTTGATCACCTAACAAACCATATCTACCTTCTGGTTTTGGTCCTCCAGGTATTATGCCAAAAAACTGTTTTACAATAGTCTCAAATGATTTAAAAACTTCTTCGACATCATCTTCTATAAATGTTTTTTTAGCTAATGCTTCTCTTTGTTTTCTTCTACGTTCATCTTCTAAAGGTGTACCTGTATCTACAAATTTTGGTACTGTAGTTGTAGTAGTGCTTGGTGTAGTAGTTGTCGTAGATGTTGTTGTAGGTGTAGGTGTTTCTGTTTGTAAATATTCTATTTCATCATTGACTCTTAATGTTAAACCTTGTTTTACATTTTTGTCTGATCCACTTATGCTATCTAACATAAGAACAGCTAATGACTCATAATCTTTATTAGCAGCTGCTGTGTACATAGATTTTTTAGATATTGCACTACCTCTGTTAAATGTTGCGATAACCATGTAATCAAATGCTTTTTGATCTAATTGCACACCAAAATTATTCATACGATTATTCACTCTTAGTTGATGTTCTTGTAAATCATCTAGTAATAATTGTTCTGCTTCTTCTATTGTTATTACTGTGCCTGGTTGTACTGGTGTACCTGATGACCTACCTGTATGACCGTAACCAATAGTTTGTACGCCAGTGCCATCGTCATACGCTTCTAATCTAAGTGTTTCTTTTTCTTTTATGAACTCAATACCTTCAGGAGATATTGTCATATCCCCTTCGTTATCCACTAGCCAACCTGGACATAGTGTCGAGAGTAGTAAACAAGTAGCTAAGATCATTACGTTCCTTTGTAGCTTTTTCTTTTGCTGCTACTTCTGCACCAAATAAACCATCAGCGTATTCTTCTAGACTAGCAGTTGGTGTCTCTGGAACGACAAGGTTTTTATCTGCACCAGGAAACATACGTTGTGCTAAATCAAAGTTCTTGTTATAATCTGCTACTGCTGTTTGATAGTCTCTACTACTTGCTACATAGAAGTCTGCTAATGCAACCATCTCTGCTTCTGATAATTCTCTATCTATACCTATAGCACGTAAAGCACCATTTATCTCTGTTTTTACAGCTGATGGACTAGGTTCTATAAATACTTTAGGTAATAATGGTGGTCGTTTATATAACCTATCTTTTTCTGCTGCTAAATGTGTACCTATATCTGATAACTCATAGTTAGCATTTGTCATTGCTGACAACATAGCTGTTTGACTTGCAGCACCCCAACTTCCTTGCTCAAAAAACCAATCATCATAACTCAAATATCCTGCTTGTAATAAATCTGTTTGTACAGCTAGTCTCTCTTGCGGCAACATATTAAAACCTATTTGTATATGATCTTGATTACCATATCTATTTTTTACATCTTCTTCTGTAAGTGTTATTGTTTCTGCTGCCATGTCACTAGGTGTAAGTTCTCTGCCTTCTTCAAACACTGCTGCTAAATCAGGATTTTTATATACAGTATATCCTGGTGTAATACCACCAAACAAACCATAATTACCAGAAAACTCACTTTGTCCTAGTAATGTTTCTCTTGCTTGTTCGATTGCTTTAGATTCTTGTGTTCTTAATAATGTATACCCACCATCAAGTTGACCTTCTTCTAATTGAACGTACTCACTCTCTGTAACAACTCTTTGTTCTATTTCGCCTGTGGCATTGTTCATTATTGTTATAGCACCACCTGCTTCTTTGACAGTTTTGTATGTGCCATCACTTATATCTTTTACTCTATCGTTGTATTCTCCGCTAAATTCATAGTTGCCTGGATCACCTGACATAATAGGTTCATACAATACAGTAGGTTCTGCTCTAAAACCTTGCTTAGGTACTTTTGTTCTACCAGGTTCAACTTCTCTAAATAATTGCATAGTATCTTCTGGATTGTCATAATTTTTTTTGTATGCGTCATACTCATCTGTAGAGAACAACACAACACCTTTACCACCACCAGGTTTTACTAATGCACCTATCTGTCCTGTAGAGTCATACCAATCGTCTAATTTATCTACTAAATAATTAAAATAATCTACTGCTTCATCTGCTTGTATAACACCTGCTGATATATCCATACCTTTGAATACATCTATTCTTACGTCTAAAGGTGTATTGACTAACCATGTTTCATATTGTCCTGGTGCATATCCTGCAGGATCACCTTCTAGTTCTACTGCACCTATTGCGTCATTTAGTGCATTTGTAAAAACATTTTTTGTAACGCTTGTCATACCTAAACCAGATACAGAATCTTGTGATTGTGCTGTATCGTATATTTTTAATGCAGTGTTTACTTTTGCAATAAATAAAGAATCAGATATGTTTTCTTTTACATAACCATTTAGTTCTGCAACAAAAGGATCGTTGTCTGGTACTTGTCTTTGTGCAATAATGCTGTCAACTATAGATTGTTTATATTCTTCTGTCATGCTTCTCCCTGCTGCGTAGGCAAATAAGCGCCATATTCAACCATTGTATCATAATCATACTCTAGATCCTCTAAGAACTGTGTCCTCTCTTGGAATAATGGTAATAGTAAGTTTTGTGCAATAACATAGAAATCATCATTAGATACTGCTATTTGTCCAATAAAATCTCTAAGTTGTTGTCTCTCAACTAGCATTGTACGTGATGTACGCCAACCGTTAGATGACAAACCTTTACCTAATGATTTTTTTTCTAGTATTGCTATATAATCTAATACTTGTGCAACAGCTTTACCTGTTTCTGTTTTACGTAACTTAGGACTATTTTCCCAGTTTTTTAACTCTTCGTATTGTGCGTCTAATGTACCACGCTGTGGTAAACCAGGTATTGATGTATCGAATCCTGGATATTTAGTTGCAGCTATATTTCTTTTAAGTGCTAATAATCTTGATCTTTGTTTTGCCTGATATGGATCTGTAATGTCAAACTGTGCTAAAGAAGCTACTCTCTCTTCTTCCATAAAAAATTCACCTAATCTTTGATTACGTGTAGCTAACCATTCTTCTGGTGTTAAAGGTTCTCTTTGTTCATTGTATATAGTTCTTGTATATGCTTCATAGTCAAAAGGACCACCACCACCATTTGGCACTGCATAGAATGCTGTAAGTTTATATTCTTCAAATAACTCTGGATTTTCTTTTTCAAACTGTACACCACGTTCATCTACAGGTCTAGGTTCTACAACTATAGATTTAGGTGTAGCAATATCTAACGGATTAAAACCAAACTCATCTATAAAATATTTTGTAGCAGAATAATTATCACCAGGTGCAAATAATAAATTACCTGTAACTGGATCTTTAGGTGGTGTTTCTATAAGTTCTCTATATCTATCTGCAAGTATTTGCATAGAATATACGTTGCCTGCATTCTTAGGATCACCTATATCAAATCTAGGATTTAATCCTGTAGGACCTACAAACTGTGAAAACATCTTTATTAATGTAAGATTTCTACCTACAGTTCTAGATCTCTCTAATAATCTTTGTTGTGCTTCTGGTGTCATATCATCTTCACCATTTGCTTTTAGTATTCTATATACATCAATAGTTGTATTAGCTGCAATACGTGACAACTCACCTGGAGGTGCGTCTTCGTTAAACATAAAAGCAGCACGTACACCGTTTTTTAACCATGCCGGTACACCTGCTTCTTGTATCAAGTCACCTGGTGTTTTAACTGTAGGTAAACCATAAGGAAATAAAAACTTTTGTGTTTCTGTAAATTTAGGTGTACCCTCTAAAAAGAATGCTGCAGGTATAGCAGCTGTAGGACCGATACCTGGTACAACTTCTAATGCAATGTTAAGAGAACCTGCATAACCTGGTAATCTAACGCCTACATTTCTATCTTGACCAAATATAGCGTCAGATACTAAATCATCTACTAATGGATAATAAAATATTTCTTCGCCTGTAACTTCGTCTTCTGATAAAAACCCTTCTCCTTCTACAGGACTAAATGGATTTTTGTCACGTGCAGCTTGTACAGTTACTTGACCTCTTCTTACAATCTCTGGATTTTCTTTTAGTAACTTAGCCCATGTAGATAATATTTCTACGTATGCTTCACCAAACGGAAATATACCTCTAAGGTTGTAGGTAATCTTACTACGCTTACTTAGATCGTATAACAAACCTTGTAGTTCTTCTAGCGCTATAGCTTTTGCAAAGTTATCTACATATTCTGCGTCTACAATGTTATTGTCAAATCCTGCTACTGCATTTAGATCGTCTATAGCAGTGTTAAAACTTGTAAGACCATCGTTTAATTCATCTATTAATGCTTCTTTTTGTGCTAATAATGAGTCAACATCTATATCATCTGCGCCTATATTTATTTGATCATCTATATCATCAATAAGTTTTTGTTGTTTTCTTTTGTATATAGAAACATCTCGTTGCATTTTTTGTATCATATTTGTATTGTCTACATACTCTCTACCTGCTTTTAGATCAGCTTGATTTAGTTCTTTAACTCTTCTCTCAAACATATCTAAATTTATTTCTGTATCAGCTTTACGCAATTTAACAGAAGGTAAACCAATATCTGCTTTTATACTTGCTAATAAATTTTCGTTAGGTATGTTAGAGTTTCTAGCACCACTTACTTTTATATTCTTGCCACCTTTTCTGTATGATTTACCTTCTAACAATACTGTACGCATTGCAGGTGTCATTCTAGGTAACAAGTCATATACAGCACGCCAGTATGCTTGTCTAAATACTGGTGACCTAGAAGCGTTATCTGTTCTTTGTCCCATAATCTCGTCAAACATTTTATTAACAAATCTCTCTATCCATTTTGTATCATCTAATACTGTGCCATCTATTGGTGCAGTTACATACTGTGGTAAATCTTCTATGTAATTATTAAGTATTGTGTCATAGTATGAATTTGCTGCTTTTCTCATACTCTTGTCATCTAATGTTGTAAAACCTTTACCAAATATTTTAAATAAATCATCTAGATCTTCTATGCCATCAAGTCCTTGACCTTCTTTTATAAGATACATAGTCTTACCTGCATGCTCTACAGAACTTGCTGCGTTCTTAATTTGTGCAGGTGTAAGCAATGCAGCGTCTGTCCATACACCTTCTGTTGCTTCTGTAGCAATATGTTTTAACTTACCTGTTGTAATCATGGCATATAGATCTTCATTACGTGGTTTATCTATACGTAATGGAAATGGATTTTTACCAAAATCTATATCTTCAAACTCTAATTTATTCATAAGATCTTCAAGTATTGTTACATCTTCGTCAAATGCACCACCTGCAGCTTGATGTAATCTTGCTTCTATAGATTTTGCGTAAGCATACCTACCACCTGCTGTAGACATAACATCTTCATATCTTGTACCGCCTTTTGCATATTCTTCTATAACACGTTTAGCTTTAGGTGATTTACCTTGTACCCATTCTTTTAATGCGTTTTGTCTAGCTTTAGGATTAGATTTATTTTTAAATAATAAGTCAAATAAATCATCTTGGTATATTTTTGCAACTTCATTTGTCCAACTTCTTACAAACTTGTTACCAGAAGCTCTATCACCTGTAGTCATACCACGTATAGCGTCAGCTCTGTCTAATACATCGTAATCATGTGGTCCTGCTTTTTTACGTCTACCTTGTTGTTTTCTTTGATTACGTGCAGCACCTCCAAATAATTCATCGTTATTATTAGCACCACGCATACGTGATGATCCTTGCTTCCACTCTAAACTCTCACCTAATGGATCACCTAACAAATCTTTAAACTCTACATTCTTTTGTGTCCATCGTTTTGCTTGTGCAGCTTCTTTACCTGCACCTGTAGCTTTTGCTAAACCTAAAGATAATATTGATAATGGTCTAGAAAATATGTTGTCATAACCTCTAGTAAACATACGTAGCTGTTCTTCACCTACAACACGTAATAACCATGCACCACGTAACAAAACAGCAGGTTTCCAGAACTCTGTGTAATACCAGTCAACTGTTCTACCAGTTATACCTTTTTGCATTTTTTTAGGATATTTAGCTAAAAAGTTATCGAATGCTTTTGTGCCACCCATTTTAGATCTAAGTATTGACATGCTATTCATAGCTTTTGCAAGCTGACCTGCGTCTGGCATAGGTATAGTTCTGTTAATAAACTCTGTAGTAAGGTGTGCGTCAGGCATTGCCTTCATCTTGCCTTCTACTGTTATAGGATTCATCTTCATACCTGGTTGTCTAACATTGTCACCTGTGTAACCATCTATAAAATATTTACGCATATCGTCGATTGTTTCTTCAAAAATACGTGTAAATGTTTTAGCGTCCTGTACAGATACTTGTCCGTTTTCTACTAAATCTCTACCTGTTTCTTCTAACATGTTTACAGCTACTCTAAACAAACCTGCTTGGTCTCTATTTTTAAGGTTCATAGTATCTTTTAATATTGAGTCTTTTGTGTTTCTATTTAAATCTGTTTGATCTAACCATTTTTTTATTTGGTCAAATGATTGTTCTATGTTTTCGCTATCTAAATAACGTAAAGGTAAGTCTTTTGTATAGGTTGCCATAATACGTGCAGACCTAGAATTACTATCCATAAGTGCCAACTTAAATACTTTTTTAGCACCAAACAATGTCCCGGTACCTGTAGGTACGTTTGTACCTGCTATAGCTTCTGCTGTGCCACCTAAAAACCTACCTATAGCACCTACTGTAGGTCTTACATTGCCAAATGGCATATCTCTAAAACCTATAGCTCTATCTAGTAAATTAGCCATATCTATTATTTTTTCGTCTGCAGTTTTTGTAAAGTCTTGTGATACCTTCATAAACTCTTTTACAACGCCTGGATCTTTTATACCTGTAATATCCATAAATTTAGATTCTGACTCTATTTTTGATAAATACTTAACAAGTTTCATACCACCTGGATCTTTATTAAGATAATCTGTTACAGACTTAGGTGTAACAAAAGATAGTCCCCAACCTCTGTTTATCATACCTATTTCAGCTAGCTGTGCTTTAGTCATTTTTTCTGGATCTTTAAATCCCAGTTGTTTTATAAGATTATCACTAGGTCTTAGTATTTTTCTACTTTTTGCTGCTGCTGCAGCACCTAATGTAAGGTAGTTAGCAGGATCTAAAAACAATGCTTTACCTGCGTCTAGTACACCTGATATAGCGTTAAATGCGGTTGTACCAGGTTCTGACACACCTAATGCAACAGTTCTACCTAATGAGATAGGTGTTTGTACAGTTTCTCCTGTACCTAATGTTGTAGAAATATTAAACAAACCACTGTCTTCTTGCATATTTCTATCTATTTCTGTAATAGCAGAACCTAATTGATTTTGTATTATGCTTTGCGCACGTTGTTGGTCAAAACCAGATTGTATAAGATATTTGTATTCGTCATACATTTTACTGTTAGGATTGTCTGGATCAAACACTTCTGACTGTGGTAACAATCCATCACCTAAATTTACTTCTTTACCTTGTGCTAAGTTCTTAAATACTTGTTTTACTGTAGATTTACCAGATTGTCTGTATGCGTCTGCAAATGACAAGTTTTCTGCATTGTCACCTATTGTTGCTGCAATCATAGAGTTTATAGGTCTATCTACTGTTGTTCTGTATAAATCTTCTAATGCAAGCAAACCAAACCTTACTGCACCTTTAAGTGGATCAAATATCTTTTCTACAGTGTTTTTTTTGTTATGTTCTACGATTCTTTGTGACAATGTATTTAATACTTCTGCTTCTGGTTTTACCTGCAGCATTGTTAATGATGTAATAACATCTGGTGAAAAGTTAGGATATAACTGTGCTATTGCTGTAGCACGTTCTGCGTCAGCTTTATTTACAGCAGACTGCGCTCTTGTCCATTGTGTTTTTCTTTGTCGTAGCTCTTTGTATAAGTCTTGTTCTGACTTAGGATTGTCAAAATGATATACGCCCATTTTATCCGAATTGTTGTGGTGTTCTGTTTATCTTTTGTTCTGCAAATTGTAATAAACTAATTAACTCTTGTGATGGATTAATTTTTGCCATTGCTCTAATAAGCATTACATCATCAGGTTCTAATAACGATGATGATTCTTGTGCCATTGTAGATTGTGTATTTATAGGTAGGTCATCACCTCCTGCAAATATTTCTGCGGCACCTGCAGGCAATGTTGTTATTTCTGTTGATACTTCTTCTGGTGGTGCAGCAACAGTTGCAGGTGGTAATGTTACATTACCTTGTCTTACTTGATTAACTAAATCTGTTTCTTCACCTGCTGACTCTGTAACCATACCTCTAACATCTTCTATCGATGGTGCTGCGCCATCTGTTCTACGTGATAATCTACCTGGTCCGCTTACAGCAGCAGGTTTCTTGACACCACCTCTTCTACCTCTAGCTCTACTAGAATCCGTACTCATCAAAGTCCTCCTCTATTGGTTGTCCAAAAAAAATAAGTAAACCGTTTGGTATGTATTGCACAACCATACCTGTAGGCATAGGTGCTACTGTAGGTTCTCCTATTTCGTTTTCATAATCTAATATTTCTTCTGAAGCACGTTGCCATACATCAATAAGAGAGTTTTCGCATATATCTGCAAACTGCATATTCATTATTTCTCTATCGTATGGATTAGGCATTTTGCGCACCTCCTAATAATAATGATCGTATATCTGGTGCAGCGCCTGGTTGTGCGACTGCTTGTTGTGGTTGATCACCTATAAGTGCAGCTTCTGCTTCAGGTACTTCTGGATCTTCTGCTGTGTAAAATTTATCTAGTATAGATTGCATAGAGTTAGGATTTTTATATATCTGTACTAATGCCATCGTAGCTTTTGGATCACCTTGACTTGCTTGTACTTTTAGTGTCTCAAACAATGTACGTTCTGCTTCGTCTTTTAAGATTCTATCGTTTATCTTTTGTACATTGTCAAGTCCGTCCATGTTTTCTTGCAATGTCTCTTTGTCAATAATACCTGCTTGTAATAACTGTAAACCAGATACTATCTTAGTAGGTTCATCAAAACCTGCCATGACACCATAAACACGTCTTGTCTTGTACATACCTTGTATGTCTGTGCTAGGTGTATATTGTTCTGCAAAAGCAGTCCCCTTCATAAATCCTGCTAATGGTTTTTTAGTTGTACCGTTAAGTGCTTCGTCCATTTCTAAACGTTTATAATCTAGCTCTTCCATAGCTTTTTTTAGTGATAGCTGATATTCTTTTACGTTTAGATCAACTGAAGATAATAGTTCTTGTAGTCCTCTACCAGTTACAAAACTGTTAGGTGATATAGCGTCATCACTAACTGGATAACTAGAACCAACTCTTAACTGTCGTTCTATTCTGTCTATTTGTGTAAATAGCTGATATGGAATATTGTTTGGTGGTTTAGCTATCTGTGAACCAGGTGTAAGGTAATTGACTGCAAATCTACCGCGCTTGTAGTTCCCGCTCTCTAATTCACCAATAATATTCGTCTCTGTAAATACACTGTCTTCCATAGCAATTATTGACAAAACATTTATTTTTGCCATAGCTGCCATCAAACCTAGTACATGGTCATACTGACCTGACAATCTGTCAAAACTAAATCTTTTAGATATAACAAATCTTGGTCCTGACTTTAATGGATTAGGTGTAAAATCTAATATTTGTTTTGTTTCTGGTAAGAATACGTATGTACCTTCTTCGTCATAAAACTCTACAAGTTCTGTACCATCTGCTAAATGGTTTCCCCAACTTCTTTGGTAACCGTCATGGTATTTAAACTTACTGTAACCAGATGGGAATTGACTTGACTCATCTACTGCAATCTTTGCTTCAGGATACATTTGTTTTATAACAGCGTTAGGTACTAGACGTATAAGTGCTAATTCTTTTGGATCTTGGTCTGGACCGTAATATCCTGGAAAACAATCATAAGGATCGCGGAGTTCTGCGTGAGGATATAACACACCATCAGGTCCCATCTTTTGTCTAATGATCCATACACAAAAACCATAACCAGGTAACCATCTAGCTGCCTGTGGCATTTGTTGATCCATTTTAGAATGACCATCTAATGCAGTAACAATACGTTCTAGTTTTTCTGATTTGTTTTTTGCTCTGTCACTATCTGCGTATGCGTCTACTTTTATATCTGGCATACGTCCTAGTTTTTGTGCAAGGTGTTCTAGACCGGAGTTTATAAGATTAGGTATAGGTAAGTCAGTGTCATAGTTTTTTGCACCGTCACCTAGTAATGCGCCTATACCGTTAGCACCACCGTTCATAATAGAACGGACTCTATCT
>MDSW01058401.1_pt1 | contig 14705 bp, 17 predicted proteins | sample 811171 | NCBI WGS metagenome assembly MDSW01 (sample SAMN05326641, study PRJNA326480) | marine metagenome | isolation source: seawater | place: Atlantic Ocean: North West | collected 2012 | reverse complement strand
GCTCTTTTTTCATCTACTGAAATTCTTGATAATTTAGATATATGTTTTATTGTTTTAAGATCTATACTCATATGCTATTTAAATATGACGCAAACTATCACTTAAGTTTAAAATATACAATATGCTCACCTTAGAGGAATATAAAAAAAAACAGTTAGATAAATGTAGATTGATAGGCTTAGATCTTGGTTCTAAAAGAATCGGTGTATCTATTTGTGATGAAAAACAATTAATTGCTACACCTTTAAAAACAATAAATAGGGATACTCTAAATGAATTGATTACTGAACTTAAGGTAATTATTGATGAATATGACATAAAGGGAATCATAATTGGAAATCCTTTAAATATGGATGGTTCATCAGGTAGCTCTGCACAATCTGTAAAGGACACTTCTCAAAAAATTGAGGAGAATATTAGTATTCCTCTTTGTCTATGGGATGAAAGATTATCAACTGTTGGAGCCTTTAATATATCAAGTCAATTAGACGTCAATATAAGTAAAAGAGAAAAGAAAATTGATGAAAATGCTGCAGCCTTTATATTACAAGGTGCGATAGACTTTTTAAATAATTAATACTTGATATTGTAGAGATTTATAGCTATAGAGTTGCTTTTAATGGCAATTAATACAAATAAAGCTATTAAAATTTCCAAAAAACATTTATTAGGTATTCAAGATTTATCAATCAATGATGTTAATTTGATACTTGATGAAGCACATGCTTTTATAAAAGTTAATCAAAGTAAAAATAAGAAAATTGATGTTTTAAGAGGAAAAACTCAAATCAATTTATTTTTTGAACCTTCTACAAGAACTCAAAGTTCATTTGAACTAGCTGGTAAAAGACTTGGAGCTGATGTTATGTCTATGAATATTAGTAATTCAGCAATAAAAAAAGGTGAGACTTTAATTGACACAGCAATGACATTAAATGCAATGCATCCGGATATTATCGTTATTAGACATCAAGACTCAGGAGCGTGTAATTTACTTTCTCAAAAAGTGAATTGTGCTGTTTTGAATGCAGGTGATGGAAGAAGAGAACACCCTACTCAAGCCTTATTAGATGCTTTGACAATAATTACTAGAAAAAAAAAAAATCCAAGGTTTAAAGATAGCAATATGTGGTGATATCCTCCATTCAAGAGTAGCAAGATCAAACATTTATTTACTCAATATGTTAGGTGCTGAAGTAAACATAATTGCTCCAACAAACCTTATGCCAAAGGAAATCGAGAGATTTGGTGTAAATACTTTTACTGATATGAAAAGAGGTTTGAAAGACTGTGATATCGTAATGATGTTACGACTACAAAATGAAAGAATGACAAGTTCATATCTTTCATCTAATAGAGAATATTATGAATATTACGGATTAACACCTGATAAATTAGAACATGCAAAATCCGATGCATTAATTATGCATCCTGGGCCAATGAACAGAGGTATAGAAATAGATACTATGCTGGCAGATGATATTAATAAAAGTGTAATTAAAGAGCAAGTCGAGTTAGGTGTAGCTGTAAGAATGGCTTGTTTAAAGATATTTTGTACATAAATGAAAAAACAATATTTTATAAATGCAAAAATAGTTGATCCTCATAATTCAATAAATGAAATTGGAGGGCTAATAATAAGCGAAGATGGCAAAATTGAAGCTGTTGGAAAAAAAGTAAATACCAACAACCTTCCAAGTAGAGAAAAACCAATAGATTTGAAAGGAAAATATATTTTTCCTGGATTAGTTGACATGAGAGTTTTTGTTGGTGAGCCTGGTTATGAATATAAAGAAAATTTCAGGACTTTAAGTAATGCAGCTCTTTCAGGAGGAGTAACTTCGGTAGTTACTATGCCAAATACAAATCCAATAATTGACAATGTGTCCATTGTGGATTTTTTGAAAAGAAGAGGGAGAGATAAGTCTAAAATCAATATCTTTCCATGTGCCTCTTTAACTAAAAATATAGAAGGTACTAATATGACTGAGTTTGGTCTTTTGCAAAATAAAGGAATAATTGCTTTCACAGATGGAATAAAAACAATTCAAAATCCAAGATTAATGTCAAGAATAATGAACTCTGCTAAAGATTTAGGTTGTCTAATCATGCAACATGCAGAGGACTATGAGCTTGCAAAAAATGGTATGATTAATTCTGGCATAATAGCCTCAAAATTAGGATTGCCAGGTATACCTGAAATTGCTGAAAGAATTTTAATTGAAAGGGATTTAACACTATTAGAAAAAGTCAAATGTAGGTATCATATATCTCAATTGTCATCACAAAAATCAATTGAGGTAATTAAACATAGAAAAGAAATTGTTAAATTTACATCCGGAGTTTCTATAAATAATTTATCTTTAAATGAAAATGATATTGGAGATTTTAGAACCTTTTTAAAGTTATCGCCTCCATTAAGAAGAGAGGAAGATAGATTGGCTTTAGTTCAAGGATTAAAGGATGAATTAATTGATGTTATTGTCTCAGATCATAAACCAGAAGATGAAGAGTCTAAAAGATTAACTTTTGCTCAAGCAGCTACAGGTGCATCAGGAATAGAAACACTTTTATCTATGAGTTTAGAATTATACCATAATGAATCTCTCAAACTTGAGACTATTATTAAAGCTCTTACATCAAATCCAGCAAAAATATTAAAGATTGATAAAGGCAATCTATCTATAGGTAATGATGCTGATCTTTGTATAGTTGATATTGATAAACCGTGGATTGTAAAAAAAGATAAATTAGTTTCAAAATCAAAAAACACATCAATTGAAGATAAAAAACTCCAAGGAAAAGTTACAAATACATTTGTAAAAGGCAAAGAATTATTTAAGCTATAATATGGATATATTTTTAATAGGTATAATTTCCTACTTTATGGGTTCTATACCATTTGGATTTATACTAACAAAATTCTTTTTAAAAAAAGATATAAGAAAAATTGGTTCAGGTAATATTGGAGCTACCAATGCTCTAAGAACTGGAAACAAAACTATTGGTTATTCGACATTAATTTTAGATGTTTTAAAAGCTGTGGTTCCTGTTATTTATGTAAAAATTTTTTACCAAGATTTTTTATATATTGCTTCTTTATGTGCTTTCTTAGGTCATGTGTTCCCAATTTGGTTAAAGTTTAAGGGTGGCAAAGGTGTAGCTACCTATGTAGGAATTTTATTTGCTATAAATTTTCATTTTGGAATTGTTTTTAGTATTACATGGTTTATAATTTTTTTCCTTTCAAAATATTCTTCTCTGTCTTCTTTAACTGGAGCCTTGTCTATACCAATTTATTTATTATTTTTAAATCAATTTAATGAAGTAATATTTTTTACAATCATGTTTGTCTTAATATTTTTTACTCATAGAGAAAATATTAAAAGATTGAAAAATAAAGAAGAAACTAAGACAAAAATTTATTAATTTGACTATCTAACTCTTTTGGTTAGTTTGTAACCTATGAATTTAGTCATTGTAGAAAGTCCTGCTAAAGCAAAAACTATAAATAAATATCTAGGTAATGAATATAAAGTTTTAGCTAGTTATGGACATATTAGAGATTTGCCCTCTAAAAATGGATCTGTAGATCCAGATAAAAATTTCAAAATGGAGTGGGAAGTAGATAGTTTTTCAAAAAAATATCTCAAAGAAATTACTGAAGCTGCAAAAGATTCATCTAAAATTATATTAGCAACCGACCCTGATCGTGAGGGTGAAGCTATAGCTTGGCATGTGAAAGAATATTTAAATGAGAAAAAACTTTTGAAAGATAAAGAAATAGAAAGAGTAGTTTTTAATGAAATTACAAAAAAAGCTGTAATTCACGGTATTGAAAATCCAAGACAAATTGAACCTTTGTTAGTTGATGCTTATATGGCAAGAAGAGCTTTGGATTATTTAGTTGGGTTTAACATTTCTCCAATACTATGGACAAAATTACCAGGCTCAAAGTCTGCTGGAAGAGTCCAATCTGTTGCATTGAAATTAATCACTGAAAGAGAACATCAAATAGAATCATTCAAACCAGAAGAATTTTGGACATTAAGTGTGCAATTTACAGATCAAAAAAAACAAAATATTAAAGCAAGTATTAGTCAATTAGATAATAAAAAAATTGAAAAATTTACATTTCGAAATAAAGATGAAATAAATGTTGCTATATCAAGTATCAATAAAAAAAAATTTAGTATTTCAGATATCACTAGTAAAATAGTGAGTCGTAACCCTTCAGGACCATTCACTACCTCCACACTCCAGCAAACAGCATCAAGTAGATTGGGCTTTGGTGCGTCCAGAACGATGCAAATTGCTCAGAAACTTTATCAAGGTATTGAAATTGAAGGTGAAACTATAGGATTGATAACTTATATGAGAACTGATGGAACAAATTTGTCTAAAGATGCCATTTCTGCCTTTAGAGATTATATAAAAAAAGAAATAGGTAAAGACTATGTGCCTGAAAATATTTTAAATTATTCTGGAAAAAAAGCTAAAAATGCGCAAGAAGCTCATGAAGCAATAAGACCTACAGATATAATTAGAACTCCTCAAAGTATCAGCAAATATTTAAGTACAGATCAAAATAAGCTATATGATTTAATTTGGAGTAGAGCCTTATCTTCACAAATGGAGCCAGCTAAATTTGATAGAAATACCATAACTTTTGCATCAGAAAATAATGATACGATTTGTAAAGCGAGTGGCTCTGTAATTAAATTTGATGGTTTTTTAAAAATTTACAATAATCAAAGTAAAGATGATGATGAAAGTATTTTACCGGTAATGTCAAAAGGACCTGTTAATATTGATTCTTTAATTGATGAGCAACATTTTACTCAGCCACCACCAAGATATTCTGAAGCTAGTTTAGTTAAAAAACTTGAAGAACTTGGGATTGGTAGACCGTCTACATATGCAAGTATCATTTCGACAATCGCTAATAGAGGATATGCAGAAATATCAAACAAAAGATTTTTTCCAACTGATAGAGGAAAACTTATTTCTGCCTTTTTAGAAAAATTATTTTCAAGGTACGTTGATTATAATTTTACAGCAGGTTTAGAAGATCAACTTGACGAGATTACAACAGGAAAAGAAAGTTGGATTAAAGTTTTGGAGCTATTTTGGAAGGATTTCAATAGCAATGTAAGTGAAGTTAAAGAAAAAAGAACTCGAGAAGTTTTAGATCTTTTGAATGATAGTTTGGGTGATTTAGTTTTTGATAAAGATAATGAAGGAAATATAATAAGAAAATGTCAACTATGTAATTCTGGTACATTAAGTTTAAAAAATAGTTTTAGAGGTGGTGCATTTATTGGATGTTCAAACTATCCCGATTGTAAATTTACAAGACCATTATCTAAAGCTAAAGCAGCTGCCCAGTCACAATTAGCTGAACCTAAATTTATTGGAAAACATAATAATGGTAAAGATATATATCTCAAAAACGGAAGATTTGGCCCATACTTGCAATATGAAAAAATTTTAGAAGAAAATATAGAAGAAGAGAAAACCAAAAAGAAAAAAAAAACAAAAAAAAAAACTAAATCCAATATAAATGAATTGCTTAAAAATGTTTCAATTCCAAAAGGAATATCCTTAGAAAGTATTGATATTGATAAAGCTAAATTTTTATGTTCACTTCCAAAGTCTCTTGGAATTAATCCAGAAAATCAAAAAGATATATTTCTTAATACTGGGAGATTTGGACCTTATTTAAAATGTGATAATAAATCTGCAAGAATCGAAAATGTTGAAGAAATTTTTTCCTTAGGTCTAAATAGAGCAATTACATTAATAGCTGATGCAAAACCTGGTAGAATGTCTTCTTCTATAATCAAGGATTTAGGAGAACATCCAGAAGATAAAAAACCAGTTAGAATTATGAAAGGTCAATATGGACCTTACATAAAATATAAATCTTTAAATGCCACAATTCCTGAAGAAAAAGATCCAACTGAAATAACTATGGAAGAAGCACTGATTCTTATTGAGAAAAGAAAAGAATACGATAAAACTAAAAAAAACAAAAAAAGGAAAAAATGATTAAAAAAATTTCATCTATATTAATAATAATTTTGCTTACAAGTTGTGCAACTATTCAAGATAAAATGCCAAAAAGAAAAGCTTGTACAGGTGAAAATAACACACTTGCTGATTTAATTTGTAAAAAATAATTTTTGCATATGAGTTTTGAGAAAAAAATTTTAGAATTAAAATTAGAACTGCCAGATGCAAAAGCACCAGCAGGAAATTATGCTGCAACAAAAATAGTAGGTAAATTTCTTTATATCTCAGGACAAATTTCTGTTTCTGCCGATGGTGAATTAATCAAAGGTAAAATTGGAAATGATCTTACAACTGAGCAAGGATATGAAGCTGCTAAAAGATGTGGCTTAAGTATTATAGCTCAAGCTAAAATAGCATGTAATGACGATTTATCTAAAATTAAATCATGTATTAAATTGACAGGTTATGTTAATTCAACCGAAGATTTTACTGAACAACCAAAAGTAATTAATGGCGCTTCAGATTTAATAGCATCAATATTTGGTGATGCAGGAATGCACACAAGAGCTGCTGTTAGTGCAAATAGTTTACCACTTGGAGTATCTGTAGAGGTTGATGCTATTTTTGAATTAAATTAAGTTATCTTCCAATACCAAAATATTTTAAACCAATTTTTTTAATTTTAGTTGGTGAAAAAATATTTCTCATATCATAAATAATTAATTTTTTGTTTTTAGAAAACTTTTTAAAATTAATTGATTTAAAGTCATTCCACTCTGTATGAATTATTACAAGATCTGAACCTGTAATTGACTCTTGAATCGTGCTTGAAAATTCAACATTTTTCAAATTCTTAAATTCTTTTTTTGATCCAGTGGGATCATAATATTTTATCTTGGCTCCTTTTTTAGAGAGATAGGGAATTAATTTTAGACTAGATGAATCCCTCATATCATCAGTATTTGCTTTAAAAGTTACTCCTAAAAATGAAATTGTTTTATTTTTGATTTTATTTTTCATTATCAAGTTTAGTCGTTTAAGTAATAAATGTGATCTTAGATTATTTGATTTAATTACACTTTTAATAATAGATAGATTTATTTTAAATTTATCAGCAGTAGAAACAATAGCTTTAGTATCTTTTGGAAAACAAGATCCACCATAAGCAGGGCCAGCTCTTAAAAATCTACTTCCAATTCTTTTGTCAAGACCAATACCAATTGAGATATCCTCAACGTCAATGTTAGTTTTTTCACACAAATTAGCTATTTCATTAATGAATGAGATTTTAGTAGCTAAAAAAGCATTAGAGGCATATTTAATCATTTCAGCTGCTCTTCTGTTAGTAGATACATATTTTGCACCTTTAGAAATTAATGGAGAATACAAGTTTTTTAGTATTTTTTTGGATTTATTATCATTTGATCCTACTACAACTCTATCTGGATAAATAAAATCTCTAATTGCTTCTCCTTCTCTTAGAAATTCAGGATTAGATGCAACTGAAAAAAATTTTTTATTTACTTTTCTAGATATAATTTTTTCAATTTCATCACCAGTTGTCACAGGAACAGTAGATTTATTTATTATAATTTTAAATTTATTTATAGATTTAGAAATTTCTTTTGCTGCGGAAAATACTTGAGTAAGATCAGCACTATTAGAATTTTTTTTGGTAGGAGTTCCGACGCATATAAAGACTATATCTGATTTTTTTATAGAATCTTTTAAATTTGATGAAAAATTCAACCTTTTATTTTTATAGTTCTTTAAAACTAATTCCTCTAAACCAGGTTCATAAATTGGAATAATTCCTTTTTTTAAATTATCAATTTTATTTTTATCTTTATCTACACATATTACTTCATTACCTAAGTCGGAAAAACAAACACCACTTACTAAACCAACATATCCTGTTCCAATCATACATAATTTCATAATTTACCTATTACTTTAGAGGAATTGATATACCCATCCATTGTTCCACAATCAAGATACTTGCCTCCAAAATTATGTGCTATAAATTTTTCATTGTTATCAATTAATAATTGGATAGCATCTGTAATATGTATTTCGTTTCCTTTCATGGGTTTTAAAGATTTAATTTTGGAAAAAATTTTTTTTGGCAATATATATCTTCCTATAACAGCTTTATTTGATGGAGCTTGTTTAATAGATGGTTTTTCTATTACACCCTCTATATAAAAATTTTTTTTATTCAATTTTTTTTTTATTTTATATATGCCCCATCTTGAAACAGTATTTTTTTTTACTGTCATAGAGGCCATAACTGAGGATTTATATTTTTGATGAATCCTTATCATAGCTTTAGAGCAATTTTTTTTGATTATTAAGTCATCAGGTAATAACATTAAAAAATATTTATTCTTGATATATTTTTGTGTTCTGAGAACAGCATCTCCAGTGCCTTTTGGAATATTTTGATATACAAATTTAATCTTTTTTTTGTATTTTAATATTTTTTTATACTCATCAATTATTCTTTTATCTTTCTTTTTTTTTATAATTTTTTTGTAAAATTGATCACTATAAAAATATTTTTTTATCATCAATTTTTTTGAGGATATAATGAATATTACTTCTTTAATGCCAGCATTTATACATTCATCAAGAATATATTCAATTCCAGGCCTTCCATTAATGGGCAAAAGTTCTTTAGCAAAAATACTAGTTAAAGGTAGTAGTCTTGTACCTAGACCCGCTAAAGGAATAATTGCTTGTTTAATCATTTAAATGTTTTACTTATTAAATATTTAAATACAAATGAAAATTTTATTTAACAATAAAACATTAATTGAATCATTAAGGCCATTTAATGACTTAGGTTTTGTTCCTACAATGGGTGGAATACATAGGGGTCATTTATCACTTATAAATAAATCAAAAAAACTCTGTAAAAAAACAATTGTAAGTATTTTTTTAAATCCGAAGCAATTTAATAATAAAAAAGATTTTAAATCTTATCCGAGAAATATCAAAAATGATTTAAAAATTTTGAGAAAAAGTAAAAAAGTTGATTTTGTATATCTTCCAAAATTTAAGGATATATACAAAAATCATAATAAATCTAAGATTACCTTAGATAAAAAGGACAAAATTTTGTGTGCAAAATTCAGAATTGGTCATTTTGAAGGAGTTTTAGATGTAATGAATATATTTACAAAAATTATAAATCCAAAAAAAATATTTATGGGAGAAAAAGATTTTCAACAATTATACTTAGTTAAAAATTTTTTAGAAAAAAAGTATAAAACAAAAATTATTCCTTGTAGAACAATACGTGATAAAAATAAGATAGCATTATCATCAAGAAATATATTATTAAGCAAATCAAATAAAAATACAGCAGCAAAAATATACAAAAAATTAAAAAATATTAAAAGAGTTTTGCATAGTAAAAGAAATATTTTAGATTTTTTAATTAAGCAAAAAAAACAACTTGAAATTAATTTTAAAATTCAAATTGATTATTTAGAATTCAGAAATATTCAAAATTTAAAAATTACAAAAAAAAAAAATAATTCAAGATTATTTATTGCTTACTACTTAAATAATGTAAGATTAATTGATAATGTTTAATTTACAAAAAGTAAGCTCCAACTCCTAAAAAAGATACAAATCCAATTACATCTGTGATTGTTGTTACAAAAACACTGGATGCAATAGCTGGATCAATATTCATTTTCTTTAATGTAAAAGGAACTAAAATGCCAAACAATCCTGCTATAATCATAGTTAGTACCATTGATATAGCAATAATAAATGAAAGTATATTATCTTGAAACCAAATTTGAACAATAAAAGCACTTATTGCTGCAAAAATAATTCCATTTAAAATTCCAATAGAAAATTCTTTGAATACTGTTGATGAAAAATTATTTTGAGTTAAATCGTTAGTTGCTATAGTTCTAACTGCGACAGCTAAAGTTTGCATACCAGCGTTCCCTCCCATAGAAGCAACAATGGGCATTAAGAAAGCTAATACTACCATTTGTTCAATTGTTGCTCCAAACAAACTAATGCACCAAGTCGCCAAAAATGCCGTAAATAAATTCAGTAATAACCAATTGAATCTTCTTTTTGTTTTTTTTACAACACCGTCTGTAATTTCTTCATCACCCACTCCGGCTAATCTTAATGCATCCTCCTCTGCTTCTTCTTTTAGAACAGTTAATACATCATCAGATGTGATCATGCCTACTAACTTATTTGTTTTATCTACAACACATGCTGAATTTAAATTATAGTTTTCAAATAAATTACCAACTTCTTCTCTATCCATATCAACTGGGATTAAAAAAGTAGTGTCATCCATAATTGATGACATTTTTGTTTCTCTGGCAGTTCTCAAAACTTTAGATGATGGCACAGTACCAATTGGCTTAAAATTCTCATCAACTATATAAATTTCTAAAAATTGTTCTGGCAAATCTCTGTTTTCTCGCAGATAATCTATAGTTTGACCAACAGACCAATTACTAGGAATTGCAGTAAATTCTCTCTGCATTATTCTAGCAGCACTATCCTCAGGATAACTAAGTCCCTCGAGTAATGCAAAACGATCTTTTGGTGGCAATGCTCCTAAAATAGAATTTTTATCTTTTTCATCGACGTTCTCTAAAATTGCTATTGCATCATCAGATTCAAGATTTTTTAAAATTCTTACAATAGCTTCTGAGGAGAGAAATTTTATAATTTCAGATTGAACAGACTCATTTAATTCAATAAATACTTCTGGATCTATTTTAAAATTATTCAGTTTAATTAAATTTTCTCTGTCATTTTGACTAAGATGTTCGATTATATCAGCTGCATCAGCTGGATGCATTTCTTTAAAAGAATTAGTTATAAATAGAGCATCATTTGAAGCAATTTTATCAGTTACAACTTTGATATATTCTTTATTAAATTCAAAATTGACTTTTTTATCTTTAATTTTTTTAATTAAAGTCATAAATATTCCTGTTATTCAGTCGGATCTTTTAATACAAAATAGAAAGAATACAATTTTTAAATGAATATAGAGATTAAAAAGTCGAAAAATCCAATAAAATACAAGGATGCTATTGAATTTATGGAGCAACGTGTTTTAGATTTAAGTCAAGATAAGTCAAGAGATTTAGTGTGGATTCTCGAACACGAAGAAATTTATACAGCTGGAAAAAGTTATAAAAAAAATGAAATTTTAGATAAATCAATAAAAATTATTGAAACTAATCGTGGTGGAAAAATTACATATCACGGACCAGGGCAGTTAATTTGTTATTTTGTTATTGATTTAAAAAAAAGAAATAAAGACATTAGAAAATTTATATCATTAGTTGAGAAAACAATTATAGAGACTATCGAATTCTATGGAATAAGCACATTTGCAGATAAAGAAAATATAGGAATTTGGTACAATGATAAAATAGATATTAAAAAGATAGCTGCAATCGGTGTAAGAGTAAGTAAATGGATTGCGTATCATGGATTTTCAATAAACATAAACAATAATCTTAAAAAATACGAATCTATAATACCTTGTGGTATTAAAAATAAAGGTGTCACTAGTTTAACAAAAATAAACAATCAAGATTATAATGAATTAGATGATAAGTTAATTAAAATTTTTATTTCAAATTTGAAAAGTCAAGTCTTTTAATATTTAATAATTTTTTAAAATAATCTGGGAGTAAAGCTTTGTAAGTATATTTTTTGTCATTTATCATAAATTTAATTTGATAAGAATGAAGCATCAAATTTTTATTTATACCCTTGTTTGAAAATAAAGATTTATATTTATTATCTCCATATATAGAATGACCAATATTAAATAGTTGCTTTCTTAATTGATGTTTTCTTCCTGTTATAGGCTTCATCTCAACTAAACTTGAGTTTGAATTTTTATCGATAACTTTAAAAATTGTTTTAGCTTTTTCAATTATTTTTTTTCCATTATCATAACGTATTAATTTATCAATTAATTCTCCGGAATTTTTTTCTAATTGACCATTACATATTGCTAAATAAGTTTTATGTACTTTTCTTAATCTAAATAAAGAAGTAAGTAATTGTGCAGTTTGTCTATTCTTTGCCATGATAAATACACCAGAGGTATCTTTATCCAGTCTATGTACTGTATAAGGTTTTGTTCCTTGAAAAATTTCACTTTTTGAAAAAATATCAACAAGATTTTTTTTAGATTTAGTTCCACCTTGAACAGAAATTCCTGATTTTTTATTTAATACAATAAAATTGCTATTATCATCAATTATCAAATCTTCATTTGATTTAATTACATCATTTGTTGGTAAAAATTTACTTTTTTTTAATTTTATTTTTTCTTTAAAATTAAAATTAAATAAATCTACCTCATCGTGAGTTTTAATTTTAAATGAACTTTTGACTTTTTTTTTATTTATTTTTATCTTTCCTGATCTTAATGTTTTTTCAATTAAACTTTGTGGAATATTTCCTAATTTTGATCTTAACCATCTATCAAAACGCATATTATTACACGTTGAGTCAACGATAAATCTCTTATTCATTATTGAAGGTTTATATTAGGCTGAAGCTGCTTTTTTGTCTTCTGTTTTTTCAGTGTTTTTAGCTGGTTCTTTTTTCTTTTTATCAACTCTTTTAGCCTCAACATCTCTGTCCACAAATTCAATTATTGCCATAGGTGCATTATCACCATATCTAAATCCTGCTTTAATTATTCTTGTATACCCGCCATTTCTTTTTTCGTATCTCTTAGAAAGAGTTTTTTTTACCTTATTAGCAGATTTAATATCTTGTAATGAAGAAATTAACATTTTTGTCGTTTGGAGAGTTTCTTTTTTTCCTAATGTTATTATTTTGTCTGCTTGCGGTTTTAAAAATTTAGCTTTTGGCAATGTAGTTTTAATTTGTTCATATTTTATTAAGGAATTTAGCATATTCTTTAATAATGCCTTACGATGTTCAGAAGTTCTGTTTAACTTCTTGTTTGCCATTCCATGTCTCATTAGATTGCTTCCTCCAATTTTTTAGACATTTCAGCAATATTATCTGGTGGCCAATTAGGGATTTCCATACCTAAATATAAAGACATTCCTGTCAAAACCTCTTTAATCTCGTTTAAAGATTTTCTTCCAAAATTAGGAGTTCTTAACATTTCACCTTCTGACTTTTGCACTAAATCTCCAATATAAATTATATTATCATTTTTCAAACAATTCATTGATCTTACAGAAAGTTCGAGTTCATCGACTTTTCTTAACAAGTTTTTATTAAATTCTGGCTCAGTTGAAACTTCTTTTACTGGGGCTTCAACTGGTTCATCAAAATTAATAAACATTTTTAATTGATCTTGAAATATACGAGCAGAATAAGCTACTGCATCTTCGGCAGAAATAGAACCGTTTGTCTCAACTTCCATTGTAAGTTTATCATAATCTAGAGCTTTTCCTTCTCTGGCAGTACTAACTGAATATGAAACTTTTTTAACGGGACTATATAATGAGTCAATTGCAATCAAACCTAGTGGTGGTTCCTCAGGTTTATTTAATTCAGCTGGAACATAACCCTTTCCAGTATTTATATTCATTTCCATATGAAAATTTGTATTTTCATCTAAGTTACAAATAACTAAATCTGGATTTAAAATTTCAACATCCGCAACCGTTGTAATATCAGAAGCTTTTATTTCACCTGGACCTTTTGCGTCTAAAACTAATTTTTTAGTTCCTTCTGCAGAACATTTCAATGCTAAAGATTTAACATTAAGTACTATATCTGTTACATCTTCCCGTACACCTTTGATTGAAGTAAACTCATGTAAAACTCCATCAATTTGGATTGAAGTAACTGCAGCCCCTCGAATAGATGAAAGCAATATTCTTCTTAATGAGTTGCCTAATGTTAAACCATAACCTTTCTCTAATGGTTCTGCTATAATTTTTGCATGAGTAAGATCATCACTTATCTTCACATCTAATTTTGCAGGTTTAATTAATGATTTCCAATTTTTAACATTAACATTTTCAGTTTCCATTAAACTCTCCTTTTTTTTGGTGGTCTTGTACCATTGTGTGGCATCGGGGTTGTATCTTTTATAGATAAAATTTTAAAACCTCTTGCTTGTAATGCCCTTAAAGCAGTTTCTCTTCCAGATCCTGGGCCTTTTATTTCTACAGATAAGGTTTTCATTCCGTAATCTAAAGCTTTTGATGCTGCAGAATCAGCGGCTATTTGAGCAGCATACGGTGTTGACTTTCTTGATCCTTTAAAACCTTTTTGTCCTGCAGACGCCCATGAAATAACATTTCCATTTGTATCCGCTATTGAGATAATTGTATTATTAAATGTTGATTGTACATACGCAATACCATTTAATATATTTTTTTTAGTTTTCTTTTTTTTTGAGTAAGAACTTTTATTTACTTTTTTAATAGATTTTTCTACTTTTTGTTCTTTAGTTTCTGTTTTTTCTGTTTTTGCCATTTTTATTTTTTAAGTGGTGTTAATTTCTTTCCAGCTATTGCTATAGCTTTACCTTTTCTTGTTCGAGCATTGCATCTAGTTCTTTGTCCTCTCACAGGTAATTTTTTTCTGTGTCTAGATCCTCTATAACAAGCTAAATCAATAAGTCTTTTAATACTTAGCGAGTAATCTCTTCTTAAATCTCCTTCAACTTTAAAATTTTG
>MDSW01112802.1_pt1 | contig 14707 bp, 9 predicted proteins | sample 811171 | NCBI WGS metagenome assembly MDSW01 (sample SAMN05326641, study PRJNA326480) | marine metagenome | isolation source: seawater | place: Atlantic Ocean: North West | collected 2012 | reverse complement strand
GGGCGGGGGCGGGGGCGGGGGCGGGGGCGGGGGCGAAAGATGCACCTTCAGAGCGATGACGCTCTCGCGCAGTTTACGGCGCGTCGCCTCGCTCTTCTCGAGGCGTTCGCGGAGAACGCGGAGCTCCTGATCCTGTGCCATCGCGTCGTTCATTTTCTGCGTCAGCGGAAGGGGGGCGGGGCGGGGATCGTCCTCCACCTCGGCGACCGCTAGCCCCATCCACGCGAGGGCATCGCTGCGCACGCCGCGACGACGGTCGCAAACGCGATATTCGAGTTCGGGAGTTTCGAGTGAAGATGCGCGGGTGAAGTCGCGCGTCGCCGTGTGCGCGGAGGGGAGCGCCGACGCCGATTCCGCCCTCCGCTCCTCTCGTCGTCGAAACAACAACGATCGCAGCAACGATTTCTCGCGCGCGTCGTCCGAGCGTGCGCGTCTCGTCCTTGATGCGTGACGAGTCGTCGGCAGCACAAGTGTCGTCGCGAGGCGCGAGTCCTGGACGACGTCGTGTTTCTCGGATAACGTGGCGCCTCTCGTCGGCGCTCTTCACTTCGGGTCTCGCTCCCCTACGTATCCGCGTTCGCGACTCGGGCACGATGCTCGCGTCTCGCGCGTCTCCCCTCGGTTCCCCCCTCTGCGTCCCCTCCACCCGCGCCGCCCGCTCCCTCGGCCGACGCGCGCCGCGGGTGGTGGCGATGGGCCGTCGGTCGAAGAAGCGCAAAGATCGCCAGCGCCCGAACGACGACGGCTCTTCGGGGGCGCCCGCGTCGGCGCCCGCGACGACGAGCTCGGCAGCGAGCCCCCCCGCTCCCCCTCCGGCGCTGCCTCGCGGCCCCGAGCGGTTGTCCGCGAAGGACTGGGCGGAGATCGACGCGGAGAACGAGCGCTCGCGAGCGTCTCTGGATCCCGGCCCGGGGCCCGGCCCCGCGGGCACGGGCCTCCTCGACAAGGCCCTCGGCGCGGACGCCATGCTCCTCTTCGCCGTCGACGGCGCCGTCCCCGAGGTGGTGAACGGCCGCGTCGCCATGTTTGGCTTCGTCACCGCGCTCATCGTCGAGCTCACCACGGGCAGGAGCTTCACGACGCAGCTCGCATACAACCTCACTCATGGCGTCAGTTTCACCATCATCGGGTTGGTCGTCGCCGGCACGCTCGCGCCGTGCGTCATGGCGGACCCAAAGGAGACGCCGTTCGAGGGCGAGGGCATCGCCAAGTCCCGCCGCGAGCCGCGCGCGAAGGCGGGTCGGCAGTACCTCTGCGATCCCAGGGCGGTCGACTGCGAAGGGTTACCGGGGAAGGACACGATGATCGGGAGGGTCGGGTTCGGCCCGCTCGCGGAGACGTGGAACGGGCGAGCCGCCATGGTCGGCCTCGTCCTCACGTTCATGATCGAGGGCTCCATGCGCCACGGCATCTTCCGAGGGTGAGTGCGAGGAGGGCGAGCGCGAGTCGAGTCGTGTAAATATTACCGAGGACCTGATCGATCCATCGAAACTTGGACGCATCTCGCTCGCTTCAAAGTCTTCTCCTGGCGGCGTCGCGTCGTGCCGCGAGTTTCGGCCTGAAGGCCTCTCGCACGGCCCTCATCCCGTCTTCGTGCGCTTTCGCGTTAGGCGCGTACTTCCGCCTCCCCTCGCTCGTCTGCAGGAACACGATGGAAGTGTCGCACGATGAGGCGCGATACTGCGCCTTCTTGGTGTGCTGCGCGCCCTCGAAGTACCCGTGCTCGCGCAGGGGGACGATTTCGACGCGGCGCGCGTGCTGACTGCGCGCCAGAGCCTCCCACGCCGCTCGCCCTGGCCAGTGAGGGGTGATCACTGCGAACGACAATGCGTCTCCGCGCGACTCCGCGGCGTCCAGAAGCGCGTCGAGTCGCTTCGCGACGCGAAGCACGAGCGATTCCTCGAACGGCGGGTTACACTCGAACGAGCCGGACGCCGGGGCGAAGTCGAAGAAGGACCCGAGTGACCCGAACGGCGCGTCAACGTCGCCGTGGCCGCTGCAGAAGAGGTCCCACCGGCAGTTCAGCGGGGAGGCGAAGCATTCCGCCTCCACGCCGAAGTGCGTCCTGAGCGCGTCGAACACCTCCCCATGCAGGGCGGTGTGGTGCCCACCGGCCACCCGGTGCATCCCGCCCTGCGCCGAGGCGTACCGACACAACACTGCGAACGCGTCGCGAAGAAACTCCGCCTCCCCGTCCCCGTCCACCCCCTCGTCCCCGTCTGGTGGGCTTTGCCCTTCGCGCATCGCCTTCGCGCGGCGGTGCAGGACTCGGAGCTTGTCCAGATGCTCGCGATGCACCTCCACCTTCGCGCGCCCGAGGGAGAGCCGCGCGCGTTCGACGCCCCCCGGGCCTGGGAACCGCTGCAGTGTCACCTGGGCCGACCCCGAGCCATTGCGGGCGCCGCCGCGTCCGTGGACGCCGCGCCTCGCCCCCGCCCCCTCCGCCTCCCTCGCCCTCGCCCTCGCTCTCTCCTCCGCGCGTCGCACGGCGGACCTCGCGGTGCTCACGCGTGAGACGACGGCATCGGCGACGGCGGTCGTGTCGTAGACGGAGACGTCGGGTCGGGTCAGTCTGTCGGTCAAGAACGCGCGAGCCTCGGCGTCCGTCGGGAGGAGCGGGTCCAGGGACCCGTCGTGGCACAACATCATCTCCTCGAAACACGTCCCCCACCGCTTGCCGAGCACCCCCGCCGCCGCCTTCTCGAAGTGAAAACACAGGTGAGAGACCGCTTCCAGGCGCGCGGCCTCGACGACGACGCTCGGGGGGGAGAAGGCGTTCGCGGGCGCGGCGGCGGCGCGGAGGAGGGCGTCGCGGCGGGCGCGCGGGAGCGACGCGTCGGCGTCGAAGATGCGCCCGCGCGGGGGGAGGCGGACGGTGGCAGGAGGCGAGGATGCCGGGGCGGGGGCGAGAGGTGTGGAATCGCGTAGTGGGTGGGGGAGAGATGGCGGCGAAGCGGACGCCAAGGCGCAGCGGGGGCGCTTGTCGCGCGTCGCTTCCCCACACGCTTCCTCGCCCGGCGACCGCCGCTTCTTCTTCTTCTTCGGCTTCGCCGAATGCGCGCCCCCGCCTCGCGCGTCTCCAACGTCGTTGCCACGGCCTAGAGACTCGCCCCGCGCGCCGCGTTTCAGTCTCGCCTGGAGAGCCACCCAGTTGGACTGCATCGCGCCCCCCGGCGAGCGCGCGGCGACCCAGAACCGCGTCGCCGCCTTCGCGACTGACGGACCCGCGACAGGAATCAAGTACTTTCGTTTATAGTTGTGCGCCCGACTTAGGTACATAACCTTAACTGTTACTTTCGAAAGTAGACTAGTCTACGTTACAGTACATAGAACTGTCGTTGATCATTTCGTCGTCCGCGACACATGACAGTTCCGAAACATTACTTGCAAAAGTTTCAACCTGGCTTGGTTTCGGAGTGGCGCCCGCCTGCCTTCTTGGATAGACGACCGACGCCTGAGCGCGCGGCTCGCACTTCCTCGCTCGCGCTCGCGCCTACATCCCGCGCGCACGCATCGATGGCTCTTTTCATGTCACCGTTCGCGTCTCTTGGCGCGGCTCGCCCCCGTCCACGCTCCTCCGCCGCCTTCGGCTGCGGTCGCGCGCGACCGTCGCCGTCCCGGGGACCCGTCGTCCATCGCCGACGCTCCGCCGACGACGCGTCTCGGGGCGCGCTCACGATCGCGCGGGGGAAGAAGAAGAAAGGGTTCGCGGAGCTGATGGGTGGCGATGACGCCGACGACGCGGTCGCGGTGAAGAAGAAGGGCGCCGCCTCCGAGTCTGACCGGTGTCCGTGTGGGGGCGGGGCGGAGAACCTCCCGTACAGCAGGTGCTGCAAACCCTTCCACAAGGGGGAGGCGTATCCCCAGGACTGCGTGACGCTGATGCGTTCGCGCTTCACCGGGTACGCCAAGGGCGAGGGCGAGTACGTGGTCAAGACGACCCACCCGGAGAACCCGATCTTTAAGGACGGCGCCAAGGCGGAGTCCGGGAAGGTCGTCAGCACCCTCGCGGAGGATGTCCGGATGACGTGCAGAAAAGTGCGCTTCTACGACTTGGAGATCGTCAGCGACAAAGCTGGGAAGGACGGCGAGCACATGGTCGGGTTCAGGTACAAGTGTCGAGTCGTGGGACAGAAGGGGTTCAATGAGCTTGCGGAGGAGCGGCACTCGGAGCTCAGCACGTTTCGAAGAGGGGAAGACGGGAAGTGGCTCTTCCTGGACGGAATCACCGGAGCTGTGGACTCGTGAGGACTGCGCACGGGAAAAGCGCCAACATCGCAAGCTTCATTGATCTCACGAAAGATCGGACATCTGTGACGGTGAACGCTACGTACGAGAAATACTCTACTTGTCTATCATAGCTATCTCTCTAGCTACTCTCGAGCTACTCTAGCGCTAGCTACTACGAAAGTACGAAAGATAATACCTTGCTTGTTTAGTTAACACGTGGCCTGTAAACGACAATAAGTTTTCTCGCGCAAGCATCTTCCAGATATTTCTTCGGCGCGTCGCCTCCTCGGCACGTCTCTCAGTCCGTCTCGACCTCCGACGCTCGCGCTCGGGCAACGCGCGTCGCATTCCCCACCTGCGCGCCTCGCAGTGCCGTCTCGTCGTCGTCTCAAACGTCGTCGTCGTTTCAAACCGAGCGTCGCCCGGGTTCGCCAAGATCTGACTCGGCAAGGAACACTTTTTCGCGCGTCGAACTCACCCGCGGGACCATGTTCGCTCTGTCCTCACCGTTCACGGCGCCCTCGCTCGCGCGCCGCAGAATTTCGGCTTCCGGCACAGAGTCGTCCGCGCGTCGCCGAACGACCCCCGCGCTTCGCGTCGTCGCGAGCGGTTCGGAGCCGAGCCCCTTGAACGGGAAAAAGATCCGCGCCCTCCCGCTGCCCATCGCGCAGCCGCAGGGGTACATGTGGAACGAGGTGAAGAAAATGCGCCCGAGCACGGAGGAGGAGGCGACGTGCCAGCCCGCGAAGGATTCGTGCTCCATCGAGCGCATCGCGATGAAATACGACGAGAGGTGTGGGTCGTGCGGCGGCAGCGGGATGGTCAAGACGCGAAGCTTTGGGTCCAGTCGGAATCGCAGGAGGAGCTCCACGATGGGGCGGTGCCTCCTCTGTGGCGGGGTGGGGTTCGTGCGCGTCGTGACCACGCGCATCGAGCCGGATTTCACCAAGGATGATAGCATGCCCGCAAATTACGATCCATGGGGGATAGGTTTTGAGCGCGGGGAGGAAGCGCCGTTCTGCGACGTCCCCGAGAAGAGGCGGGGATCGGGGGGGAGACCTTCCAAGGGCGGGGCACAAAACAAAGTGAACCCTCGGTGACGCGCGTCGCTGCTGTAAAAATACTCTCCAAAACGAACGTCTTATCATCACAACGCCGCCACCGCGCGATTCGTTTCTCGTCAACGCACTTCCATCACCGTTGTTCTTTCTCACGTCACTGCTTCTGCACGTCGATGGAGATGGATCCCGGCCCAACGCTGCCGCCGCGGGTGCCACCGCGGTCGCTGACGTCTGAAATTGCCGGGCTGTTCCGCCCACTCTCGCGCTGGCTCTCGTCGCCCCCGGCGGCGACGTGCCTGGACGACGCCACGTTCCTCGCTCCGCTCATTGCCTCGACCTGGGCGGCGCGCATCGCCGCCTTGTAGTCCCCGCGGCGAATCTTCAACAGCCGCACCGCGCCTTGCGGGCACGCGCGGAAATCCGGCACGAAGGGATCCGCCGTCAATGCCTTGGCGCCGATGGTGCACCAAGGCCCGAGCTCGGATTCGAAGTCGTCCGAGCCAGCGTGCACGACCACCTTCCCCTGCAGAATGAGCGTGAAGTGATCGGAACTGACGCCCTTCTCGTAGATCGGGGCCATGCTGCTGGAACCTCGGTCGTCGTCGTCCGAGTCCCGGGCGTTGAAGTCGATCTGGCCTGAGACGTTTCGGCTGCCTTGCCTCGATGGCGTCCCGTTGAAGCTGAGCTGGCGCTGTGACCTCGGCGTGGGCTCGTATGGGTGGTCCTCATCCTCGCCGTTGCCGTTGCCGTCGTTAGGCGTTCCCACGTATCTGCTCGCCGTGTCACCTTCTTCGTCCTCGATGTCCTCCACCGTGGACGCGTTCACGAGCTTTTTCAAGACCCCACCGAATCGCGCGAGCTTCTTGAACTCGCTCACATTGAGCGAGAGGAACGCGGTGATCGCCGCCGTCTCCGCCTCGCTGAGCTTCTCCTGCTCGCGAATCTTGTGCTCGAAGAGCGTGAGGAAGTTGGTCGGGTCCGAGCGCTGCCCGCTCCTCCCCCGGACCGCCGTCTCCATCTTGTTGACGTCGACGAAGTTATCCGTCTCGTCGACAATTTCGTCCTTAATCACCGCCTCCAGCACGTCCTCCAGCGTGATCACTCCCGTGATGATCCGGCGGTTCCCCGCGAGCGAGTATCCCTCTGAAGCGGTGTAGTCGCTGATGTGGCTGTTCGCCACGCGCTGGTGCTGCACGGCGTTCTCGTCGATCGCAGACCCCGCGCCGTTTCCTCCGGATCCGTACCCAGCAACCCCGCGCCTGCTCGAGAGCTGCCCATCCGGGCCCACCTCGCCGTACGCGACGAGGAGGTGGAGGTAGCTCGACTTGAACTCGCGGAACACCTTATCCAGGCTCGTGTCGTCCGGAACCCCGCGCACGAAACCCCCCTCGCGGTTGCCGTGGAACGAGACTACCGCCGCAATCTCCACCTCGTCGTCGGGGTCGATCAGGATCAGATCTTTCGTGAACAAGATGCCGATGATGTTCTGGCGGTCAATCTCGTACACCGGGATGCGCGTGAACCCGGATTTGTAAATGTCCAGCAGCACCTGGAACGTCAGCCTGGTGCTGCTCTCGACCATGAAGACTTTGTCTAGCGTGGTCATGACGTCGGCGACTTTCTTGTCCTTGTACTCCAGCGCCCCGGTGAGCAAGTTCCCGTCCTCCTTGTTCAGCCCAGACTCGAGCTGCGCATCCGGGTTCTCCACGTGCACGCGGATGAGCTTGTGGAGCTCCGCAGCACTGAACACCTGCCCGATGTCCCGACCCAGGACGCGATCCAAGAGGATTGAGATGGGCCACGCGATAATGTACGTGAGGACGATGAATATCTTCACGAGCCACACCGTGTTCGCGCCGATGTATAAGCCGTGGCGGCTGCACGCGGCTTGGGGGACGATCTCGCCAAAGACGACGATGGAGATGGTGGACAGCGCCAAGCCGACGAAGCCATCCGTCAGGTCCGCCATCAAAATCGCGATCAGTGAGTTCACGAGCGTGTTCCCGAGCAAGAGCGTGCACAAGAGAAGGTTCCCCTTCGCGCGGACGGGGAGGATCTGCTTCGCGTACTCGCGCTCCTCATCGTCCCCGCCCTCCGCTAAGATCTCGAGCGAGACCATGTCGAGGCTCATCAGCCCCAGCGTCAGGCCGCTGAAGAGCCCGGAGAGGAGGAGCAAGAAGACCGCGATAATGATGTTCGCGGTGGTGTTCCCGAAACCGCCGGTCGATTCCGACACGATACTCCATCCAGACCTGCGCGGGGGGCACGAGGGGGGATGCGACGCGAGGCGGGCGGTGAGCGAGGCGCCGGAGGACCGTCGACGTGGATTCCGCTGCACGCACACGGGGACACCCCGTTCGACGTGCGGAAGGGGGGGGGGCGGCAGGGGGGTGATCTGGCGCGCTCGCGCGCTTCGCTCGAGGACGCACCCGGAGTAACACGCGTCAGTACACGTCGTCGTGAACGTAGCTTCTTCATAGCATGCCTGCAGGCAGGCATCCATGATCCTCGTGGCTCACCGCACGCGCTGGATCCCGGTGCGGAGCGCGAGAGACACCCGTGGGATTTTTCTTCTTGGCGGACCAAGGGGTGGTCGCTATTGAGAAACGGGCATCGTGCCCGAGCCTTTCGACGGAGAAGATGTTACGACGCAGCGGTGGAGCGCGAACGGGGCGGCACCGCCGTTAACGGATGTCCCGAGGCTCGCGCGCTCGCAGATCTGGCGCGGCCTCGGAGGAGAAAATTCTACAGCCTTCGCAGGTGCACATCACCGGGCTATCCGATAGTAGCTGTAGACTAGCTGTAGACTTATGATAAAATAGACTAGTCTATCTTATCTTAAAGATATGAATCTTAAAATGGTCTAGAGCGGTGTAAACGGTATCTCCGAGTGATAGATACAGTGACCCGCGAAGGATTCAAAAAAAGTGCCGACTGTCGGCGCTCCCACAGTCCGCCACAACCGATGCCGCCGAAGCGACCAGCGGGGAAGGCGCCCGATGTGGGCGTCAACTTCGCCCTGAAGAAGCTTCGCGACGGGCGCGACGGGCGCCCGGGGTCGATTGACGAGGTCCTACGCAAGGTGCACGCTCTTGAGGCGGCGGTGAAGCGCCAGCCCGAGGTGCGCAAGACGCTCGCGGATCTCAACCTCACGGAGGCGTACCGCGAGGTCGTGGACCTCCCCGGGCGCGAGGTTGCGGCGGCGATCGAGCAGGTGATGGTGGCGGTGGCGAAGAACGTCTTGGATGGTGAGGGGTTCACGTACGCGCTCCCCTCGCGCGGCGCGAACGATCAGGTCTACCTCGAGCAGCTCGACCGCATCGTGCTGAAAGACAAGCACGCGCTCACGTCCTTCAGCAACACCTCCTCAGTGAGGAAGGTGACCATCCTCACCCGGGTCATGCAGCTCGTCCATGGCGTGTTATCACGCGGCATCCACGTCACGAAGCGTGATCTCTTCTACACCGACGTGAAGCTTTTCAAGGACCAGAAGGACTCGGACGCCGTCTTGGACGATATCTCGTGCCTGTTGGGATGCACGCGCAACTCCCTGCACGTTGTCGCCTCGGAGAAGGGCGTCGTCGTCGGCAAGCTCGTGTACGACGAGGACGGGGACGAAATCGACTGCACGAAGATGGGCATCGGAGGAAAGGCGATCCCGAGCAACATCGACAAGGTGACCAACTTTCGCTCCGACGCCAAGTTCGTGCTCTTGGTGGAGAAGGACGCCGCCTTCATGCGCCTCGCCGAGGACCGCTTCTACAACCGCTTCCCGTGCGTCATCATCACTGCCAAGGGTCAACCCGACGTCGCAACCCGGTTGTTCCTCTCGAAGCTTAAGCGTGATCTGCGGATTCCCGTGCTCGCGCTCGTGGACGCTGATCCTTACGGGCTGAAGATCATCTCGGTGTACATGCAAGGGTCGAAAAACATGGCATTCGACAGCGCCAACCTCACGACGCCGGACATCAAGTGGCTGGGCGTAAGGCCGAGCGACCTGGACAAGTTCAAGATTCCGGAGCAGTGTCGGCTGGAGATGAGCCAGAAGGATATGGAGACGGGGGCGCACATGCTGAAGGAGGAATTCATCCAGCAGAACCCGGAGTGGGTGAAGGAGGTGGAGCTCATGCTCAGGACGAAGACAAAAGCCGAGATCCAGGCGCTCAGCAGCTATGGGTTCCAGTACCTCAGCGAGGTGTACCTCCCGCTAAAGCTGCAGCAAGGAGACTGGATCTGAAAATGCGTAGGTGTGTATCCTACTTTCGTACTTTCGAAAGTATCATAGTGTGAGATCTAGGCGCAACGATCGAGCGAGCGCGATGGAGTCTCAGTCGTAGTCTCTCGCCGTGAACGCCGTCTGTCGTCCGCACGCGTCTCCATCGTCATCCCTGGCGGTCACTCACCGGCTTTTCGTTTTGTCCCTGCCTGCGTGCCTTCCTTGTGTGCCTTGTATGCGGCGGCGATCTTCTCGATGCACTCCTTGGACGCGACCGCGTGGTCCACGATAGGTTCGGGGTAGTCTACGCCGACGACGCACTTCGCCCTCTTTTGCACGTCGAGGGGCGCCAGCCAGGGCTCGTACACGTACTTGGCGGGCATGTCGCGCAGCGCCGGAAGGTACTTCTTGATGAAGACGCCCTCTTTGTCGTACTTTTTCCCGAACGACACCGGTCCGTAGACGCGGAAGTACTGGTAGAAGAAGCACGAGCACGACAGCCACATCCAGTTCCCGTTGTTGATGGCCCAGTCCGCGTCCACGAGCTCGCGGTCGAACACGGCGGCGCCGGCTTCCCAGTGCACGAACAAATCGCCTCGCGTGAGGAAGCACGCCACCGCGTGCCTCGCAAGGTGGTGCATCCATCCCTCTTTCTTCAGCTGCGCCATGCACGCGTCGATCCACGGGAATCCCGTCGCGCCCTTCTCCCACGCGGCGAGTCGCTCTTTGTCCCAGCTCCAATCGATCTGGCGGCAGATTCCGTTGCCCTCCATCTTGTCGTAGTTGGGCGTCCCCTTCGCGACGAGGTAGTAAAATTCCCGCCACATCAGCTGTCCTTCCAAACTCGTCGGCGGCTGCGTGTGCTTCGGGTGCCTCGCGAGCACCGCGCGGAGCTCATGGTAAAACGTTCGGGGCGAGACGCACCCGAATTTCAGGTACGGCGACAGAGCCGTAGTCGAGGGCGCGAGGAGAAACGCGCCACCGCTCTCCAAGTTGGCATTTTTTTCCTCCTTCTTCGCCGAAGCGCGCTTCGCCGCGGCAAACGGGTCGGCGGGCTTTCCGCCGCCTTCCCCTCCGCCGCCGGTCGCTCTCCGCCCCCACAGCTCGGTGGGCGACGTCTTTGGCTTCTCGAACGTCGCGACGTACGTCTCGCGGCTCAGCGTTGCCCGCAACCGCGCGAGGCCCTCCTTCTCCCCGCCGCGCGCCGGGAAGCCTTCGCCGACGGGCAGCGGGGGATACCCGAGCGCCTCCAGCGTCATCGCGCCGCGGCCTCGCACGGCGCCGCTCTTCTCCAGCGGGGCCACGAGAGCGTCCACGGCGCTCCCTCCGTTCGAGAGGTCTGGCGGCAGCCGCTCGGGCGTCGGTAAGGGCGCGGACGGTGGGCCGAAGGCGTTCACGATCTTGAGGAAGGAGGCGTACGCGGTCGGGGGCGCGCCTCCTGGGCACTTCGCGAGCAGCGCGTCGACGTCGTAGAGCGTGTGCCCGCTCGGGTCGCGGACATCCACGCCGGTGCGCCGCGCAGCCTCGGCGACGGCGGCGTCGCGCTTCAGAGCGTAGGGCTCGGTGTCGCGCTCGTAGCACAACCGGTCGCACCGCCACTCCTCGAGCGCGGCCGGGATCACGCGCGTCGGGTCGCCGTGGAGGATGAGGAGGGAGGAGCCGCGCGCTCGCAGGTTCGCGTCGAGGTCGTCCAGGGACTCGAGCAGGAACCGAAGGCGGTTCGCGCCGACGCGATCGGGGCATAGGAACCACGGGTCGAGCACGAACACGGGCTGCAACGCGTCCGCGCCCTCGCACGCGCTCGCGAGGGCGGGGTTGTCGTGCACGCGCAGGCCCTTGCGGAACCACAGGAGCGACCGGCTCGACGACATCCTCGCGGGAACGCTCGCGCTCGGGGCGAAGGAGGCGGCGCGGGCGTGGAGCACGCGAGCCAGCGACCGGGGAGTGCGCGCTGGAGCGACGCGACGCGCGACCAGTGGCGCGGCGAGCCGCAGGACGGCCGCTATCGTGGAGTCCGAGGGGCGCGGGCGCCCGAAAAGTGAAAGTGCGGGTGGACACGTGGCCGCTGATCTGACATAATATTGTTAAAACGTGCTCAATCCTCGGTGGAGCTTGAAATACCGAACGTCGGCGCGGAAGCACGACAGCACGAGGCACAAAGGCACGCCCTCACATTCCACTCACGTCCCCTCCCCCCCAACGTCCCTGTTCTCCTTATCGCCGTCGATGCTTCCCTCGACGCTCGCGTGCCCGGCCGCGCCTCTTGTGACTCCACCCCGCGCACCCCGCCGATCCCGCGCCTCGCCCTCGGCCCCCTCGGACACCTCGGTCCCCTCCCCCTCCTCCTCCTCCTCCTCCTCCTCGAGCGGCCCGGCTCCGCGCGCTGCGCTCGCGACGGAGGCGCCGTCATCGTAGTCCCCGGCGTTGAATGCGAGCTCGTCCACGCGCGGGGGCTCCTCCGACCCGTGCGTCGCCGCTACGGAACCCGCGACGGAGCCCGCGACGGAGCCCGCGCGGAAGTCGGAACCCGCAACCGAGGAGACCCCCGCGTCCGAGACCCCCGTGTCAGATCCGGCGACCGACGCGACGTCCGACGCGACGCAATCCCGGTCCCGGTCACCCACCGAGGGGAGCGCCTCAGGAGCGCCGTCCTCCGCCTCGTCCGCGCCGGCCGGGCCGGCGAACGCGACGGTGCGTGATCCAGGACCGGCGCCGGGTTTCGCCGCGGGTCGGCGCGGTGGGTACGAAGTGTTTCCGCCGCTCCCGCCTCCCCCGGCGTCGGCAGCGGGTTTCTCCTCGGCGTCGGCGTTGGCGTCGGCGATGGCGACGCCGCCGACGGCGCGAGCTAGCGCATCTGCCTCCGCCTCCGCGGCGGCACGGCGCTCGGCGACAACGCGCTTCGCCTCGGCGATCTGGGCGGCAGCCTCCGCGGCGGGATCGAAGTCGGAGGCCATCGCCGCGAACGGGTTCGCCCCCGCGGGCGGCGGCGCCTCCGTCGCCGCCTTACCGAACCAGTTCGAGTCATCCTCGGACACGTCGTCGGATTCGTCAGCCGAGTCATCATACGAATCAGTATCCGACGGGGCGTCCGCGGAGCCCTCCGAGGGGCGCGCGTCTTCGTCGGAGGCGTCGGACGAGCTCTCGCTTTGGGTGACGCGAGCAGCGCTCTCGGGCTTCCCCCGCGCGGCTTCTTCCTTCCTCCCAGCCGAGGAGGGTTTCAAGCCGCTGCCCACCGCGCCGGAGTCGTCGGATTCGTCGGAATCTTCGCCCGGATCCACCACGCCGACGGCGCGCGTCATCACCGTCTCCGCCGAGGACGCGGGCTTCGCCTCGGCTTTCTTCCCCGAGGCGCGCTTCGGGGGGTCCCGGGAGGGACGCGCGTCGTCGTCGGCAGCGGCATCGTCGGCGACTTCGGACCACTCGGCCAGGACCTCGTCGCTTAGCATCTTGAGGAGGCGCCCGCGCGCGACCGCGCCGAGGCCGTCCTCCTCGGGGGCTTTTCCCCCGCGCGCCACAATGTGCGCCTGCGCGAACGCCTCGGGCATACGCGCGAACCCAGCGAGGGACTTGGCGAGGCCCGCCAACACCTTCGGGGGAAGGGACGTGATCGGGCCCCCGCCCGCCATCGTTCGCCGGCGCGCGAGAAAGCGGGGAGGGTCCGGGGTGGGCGGCGGGGAACGGGGTGGGGCGAGAGGTGGGAAAGATTTGCCTCGCGGGAGACGGCGCTTCGAGCACCCGAGCGCGCCGACCAAGCGGGAGGGTGAGGCCTTGGAGGGTGTGACCCGAGGTGGGGTTCCGGGTCCCGGCCTCGTGCCCGGGAGAGATTGCAGATCGACTAACTGTCCAACCGCCTGTAAAAGCTACCTGTGCTGTTTGACTCTAGACTAGCTCAGCTAGCTAGCTCTAGAGCTAAGACTACTTGATTATTTATGATAATGGCACACGCGGTCATCATCGATCAGATGCGTCGGAATGTTCGCGCGCGCGGCGGGGCGCGTTGCGTCCTCCCAGACAGGCCATCAGTTGTTTACGAGCGTTTCGTCGTGGCTCGTCGTGAGAGGTGGGCCCGAGCGTCAGTTGTGACCCGCGCGAGCCCACGACCGACGCGCCCTTCGCCTCCCGACCCGGTACCGCACCTCAGCACGCGCGATGGAGATGGACCGCTCCATCCGCGCCAGGTTTCCCGACGACCGCCACGTCCTCGGGCCCTTCCTCGGCAACCTGCCCCCCGAGATCCTCGACGTCGTGGTGCAAAAGCTCGGATGGTTCCGAACGACGTTCGCGATGGCGGGGAGGGCGTGCCGCGAGGCGGTCGAGCGCGTGCCGAGCGCGCGAGAGGTGGTGCTTACGGAGGAAGAGTACGAGCAGTTCGAAAATGTCGAGATGGAGTTGCACCCGGGCTCTCGGCGATGGCCCCTCCTCACCGCAACGGGAGAGGGCGACGTCGAGGCGCTGGAGTGGCTGATTCAGCTGTTCGACGCGAAGGGCCTGGAGTGGCGCGACGGAAGCCAGCCGTTCAGTTGGTTCGCCGCCGGTCGCGGCCAGATCGAGAGCCTTCAAAATCTGCACAAGAACGGGTGCAGATGGGACGGGAAGACGTGCGCAGAGGCGGCGTGGCGAGGCGACCTGGAGATGCTCCAGTGGGCGCGTCGGAACGGGTGCCCGTGGGACGAGAGGACGTGCTGGGAGGCGGCGGGAGAAGGGCACCTGGAAGTGCTGCAGTGGGCGCATCAGAACGGGTGCCCGTGGAACGAGTCGACCTGCGGAGAGGCGGCGCGGCGAGGCGACCTGGAGGTGTTGAAGTGGGCGCGTCGGAACGGGTGCCCGTGGAACGCGAGGACATGCTGGGAGGCGGCGGGGGAAGGGCATCTGGAGGTGCTCCAGTGGGCGCGTCGGAACGGGTGCCCGTGGGACGTGGGGACGTGCGCAGAGGCGGCGCAGAAAGGGCACCTGGAGATGCTTCAGTGGGCGCGTCGGAACGGGTGCCCGTGGAACGAATGGACGTGCGAAGAGGCGGCGCGGCGAGGCGACCTGGAGATGCTCCAGTGGGCGCATCAGAACGGGTGCCCGTGGGACGATCGCACGTGCTTGGCCGCGGCGGGGAGAGGCCATCTGGAAGTGCTGCAGTGGGCGCATCAGAACGGGTGCCCGTGGAACGCGGGGACGTGCGCGCGGGCGGCGGGGGGAGGCCACCTGGAGG
>MDSW01188025.1_pt1 | contig 14709 bp, 14 predicted proteins | sample 811171 | NCBI WGS metagenome assembly MDSW01 (sample SAMN05326641, study PRJNA326480) | marine metagenome | isolation source: seawater | place: Atlantic Ocean: North West | collected 2012 | reverse complement strand
ATTTGCCGCTTGAAATCCTGTTGAGGCTTCTGGAGAAGAATCAACGTTACTTTTGACCAACATAATAGCAAATAAAATTAATACGTTAATAGCACCGACATAAAGTAAGATCTGTGCTGCAGCAATAAAATCTGCGTTTAATAAAAGAAAAATAGCTGCTACACAAACTAAAACAGCTCCTAATAGGAAAGCAGCATAAACTAAATTAGGTAATAAAATTACACCTAATGAAGAGATGATTGCTACCCCCGAAAGGAATAAAAAAAATGTATCTTGAAAATTAGCGGAAAAATTCATAAATAAAAGCCTCTTTTCTTTATAAGAATTGGAATAGTGGACTTACGTTAGACCAATAGAATAGACCTACTAATGCAAAAACAATAGTTACACCATAGAATTGTACACGTCCTGTTTCAACGTAACGTAGACCTTCACCGGTAAAGAAGACCATTAAACCTGTTAAGTTTACAATACCATCAACAAAATATTGATCAAACATTAAAACCTGCTTAGCAAATGTACGGTTTCCTTTAACAAATAATTCCCCATAAAGATCATCGAAGTACCATTTATTTCGTGAAAACTTATAAAGGCCCATATTTTCATTTGCAAATTTTTGGCTATCAATGCTTGATTTGTAATATGTAAAGAATGCTAGCGTAAATCCAATTACACCAATTGCAATAGAACTTCCTGCCATTGTCAAAAATTCAATCCAATCAAACTTTTGCTCATATGCTCCTTCTAGAAACTCACTCACATAGTTATGAAAAGGTGTTCCAGCAAAACCGATTAGTACAGTAGGAATAGTTAAAACCATAAGCGGAAATACCATTGCTGTTGATGATTCTTTAACCTGAGCGTTTAAATTTGATTCTGGGATATAACCTCGGAAACTACCTTCAAATGTTAAGAAATAAATTCTAAACATATAAAAACTTGTTAAACCTGCTGTAAACCAAGCAATGAACCAAAGATAAATATTTGCATTAAATAAATCAGCTAAAATTTCATCTTTTGACCAGAAACAAGCGAACGGGGGAAAACCACAAATAGAAAGAGTACCAATTAAAAAAGTAATAGAAGTAATAGGCATCTTTTTTCGAAGACCTCCCATTAAATTCATATCTTGGTTTTTAGCCGGGTTAAAACCTAGAACACCTTCCATTCCATGAATAACAGAACCAGATCCTAAGAATAATAAAGCTTTTGAGTATGCATGAGTAACAAGGTGAAAAAGACCTGCACTATAAGATCCAACACCTAAAGCCATCATCATATAGCCTAATTGAGAAACTGTCGAATAAGCTAAACCTTTTTTTAGATCAACTTGTGTAACCGCGATTGTTGCTCCTAAAAAAGCTGTTATGCCACCTGTCCACGCAATAAAATTCATTACTGTTTCGAATTGTTCGAAAACTGGGAACATACGAGCTGTCAGAAAAATACCAGCTGCAACTAGAGTAGCAGCGTGGATTAATGCAGAAATAGGGGTAGGTCCTTCCATAGCATCCGGTAGCCAAACATGAAGAGGGAACTGGGCTGATTTAGAAATAGGACCCATAAAAACAAGAAGCGCGAAAAGAACACCTAACTCTAGAGGAATAGCATTAGCTTCTAATAGAACATTTAAACGTAATGCGATTTCCGAAAATTCAAAACTTTTTGTTAACCAATAGAATCCTAAAATACCTAGAAGAAGGCCAAAGTCTCCTACACGATTAGTTACAAAAGCTTTTTGACAAGCATCACCTGCTGTTGATCGAGTAAACCAAAATCCGATTAAAAGGTATGAACACATACCAATTAGTTCCCAAAAAATGTAAACTTGGGTTAAATTGGGGCTTAGAACAAGAGCTAGCATAGAAGATGTAAATAGGCTTAAGTACGAGAAAAAACGTACATAACCTGTATCATAAGACATATACCCATCGGTATAAATCATAACTAAAAAAGCAACCGTGCTAACCACGATTAACATAACTGAACTTAGTGGATCAATAAAATAACCAAGTTCAAGTGAAAAATCTCGGTTAACTACCCATTCAACCAGATATTTATAAGGGCTTCCTCCATTCAATTGAAAATAAAGGATTCCGAAAGATTGAATAACAGAAATTCCTAATAAGCCAATAGTAAAAAAAGCTAAATCACGTCGTAATGATTGTGTGGCTTCCCGAAATGTAATTAATCCAATTCCCATGACTAAAGATGAGATAAGTGGGAGCACTGGGATTAACCATGCGTAACGATACAATAGTTGTTCCATAATGATTTGAAATCCTTTAAAAAATTACTTCTATAAAACCAGATAGTTTAAATATAAAAGAAAATAAATAAAATGACTTAGATTAAATTCATTTCTAGTCTATTATTCAGGTTTTTTTCTTTGGGTTATTGTCGGCATACGGCCTAATGCAGTATGGTCAAAGTTAAGTTCATGACGATCGTATACAGATAATTCATACTCTTCAGTCATAGATAAACAATTTGTTGGACAATATTCCACACAGTTACCGCAGAAAATGCATACACCAAAATCAATACTATAACTTTTTAATTGTTTTTTCTTGACTGCAGTCTTAAATTCCCAATCTACAACAGGAAGATTAATAGGACACACACGGACACAAACCTCACATGCAATGCACTTATCAAATTCAAAATGGATACGGCCTCGAAAACGTTCTGAAGGGACTAGTTCACCGTACGGATAATGTACAGTAATCGGTTGTCGATTCATATGATCAAAAGTTACACTAAACCCTTGACCAATATATTTAGAGGCTTTAGAAATTTCTTGACTATAATTTTGTATATTTTTTGTGAAACGAAACATAAGGAATTTGCAGTTAAATTAATTTCTACGAAAATAGGATCTTGATCGATGCTGTAATTAATAAGTTACCTAACGAAACAGGAAGAAGAAATTTCCAACCTAAATCTAATAACTGATCAATACGAACTCGTGGTAATGTCCAACGAGTTAAAATGGTAAAAAAGACAAATAAAAAAGTTTTCAATAAAGTAATTGAAATCCCAAAAAAAGCTGTTAAAACTTGAATTTGAGGTAACTCTAAATTAATATCTAAAGCTGAAGCTATCCATTCGACTGGAATAGGGAATGTCCAACCTCCCATATATAAAACAGTAACAAATAATGCAGAAACGATTAAGTTTACATAAGAACCAACATAGAAAAGAGCAAATTTCATGCCTGTATATTCTGTTTGATAACCTGCAACTAATTCTTCTTCAGCTTCTGGTAAATCAAAAGGTAATCGTTCACATTCTGCTAATGCAGCAATTAAAAAAGCAATAAACCCTACTGGCTGTTTCCAAATATTCCAGCTTAAGATACCATAAGTAGCTTGTTTTTCAACAATTTCGATTGTACTTAATCCATTTGTTAATAAAGTAATTGCTAAAACACAAAGAGCAAGAGGAATCTCATAACTAATTGTTTGAGCAACTGCACGAAGTCCTCCAAGAAAAGAATATTTATTGTTCGATCCATACCCTGCCATCAGAAGCCCAATAGGTGCAACACTTGAAACAGCAATCCAAAAGAAAATGCCAATATTTAAGTTAGACACGACCATATTGTGACCAAAAGGAACAATTGTGTATGCTAAAAAGATAGGAACTACAACTACAGCAGGTCCTAGTGTAAATAAAATCGGGTCTCCTTTTGCAGGAATAATATCTTCTTTTACCAGAAGCTTAACACCGTCAGCTACAGGCTGTAATAAACCTAAAGGTCCGGCATATTCAGGGCCAATTCGTTGCTGTACACCTGCTGAAATTTTTCTTTCTAACCAAACAACAACTAATACTCCTAAGAAAGCGGCAACAACTACCGCAAGAACAGGAAATGGAATCCAAAGAATTGAAGCTGTATTCTCAGAAAACCCAAGTTGGGTTAACAATTGAATAAAACTAAATTGTAAATCTAAGCTTTTTAACACTTTTAAACTCCTTTATTTGAAACGATAGGTTAACAGAGTTAACGTTTTATTCGTTTTTATTTTGTACTTTTTTATTTTTAAAAACAAAAAAGAAATATAGAATCTTTTTTTTATTATATAACGCTTTTTACGAAGTTAAAATTATTGGTAGGTAGGGTTTTTTCGAAGATTAGAGTACTCCAATCTTCGAAAAAATGAGGTTAACGATCACATTCACCCATAATTAAATCAACACTTCCTAAAATAGTCATAATATCTGCTAATTTCATTCCCTGAACAAGGCTAGGTAAAATTTGTAGATTAATGAATCCAGGAGCACGGATTTTGAAACGCCATGGGAATAAGTTATCATCCCCGATTAGATAAACGCCTAATTCACCTTTTGGAGCTTCTACACGAACATAATGTTCGTTTAAAGGAATCTTGAACGTTGGAGATGGTTTTTTACCAATATATTGGTATTCAAAATTATTCCAATCAGAAGATTTACCTTGGAAGAATCGGCGAGCTTCTAAATTTTCATAAGGACCACCAGGAAGCATTTGTAAAGCTTGCTGGATAATTTTAGTAGATTCTCGCATTTCTTGAATACGAACTTTATAACGTGCTAAACAATCACATCCATCATCAGTAGCAATAGACCAATCTAATTCATTGTAGCATTCATATTGGTCTAACTTTCTTAAGTCCCAACTAATTCCAGAGCCTCGAATCATTGGACCTGAAAGCCCCCAATTAATAGCTTCTTCTTTGGTAATAACACCAACTCCCTTAACCCTTTTTAAGAAGATCGGGTTTTGTGTAATTAATTTTTCGTACTCATCGATTTTGGTATTAAAATAATCACAAAAAGCTAAACATTTATCTACCCATCCATAGGGTAAATCTACAGCAACACCCCCCACTCGGAAGTAGTTGTGCATCATTCGCATCCCAGTGGCAGATTCAAATAAATCGTATACCATTTCTCGTTCACGAAAAATATAAAAGAAAGGCGTTTGCGCACCAATATCAGCCATAAAGGGACCAAGCCAAAGTAAATGAGAGGCAATACGACTTAATTCAAGCATAATTACACGAATGTAACTTGCTCGTTTCGGGATTTCAATATTTGCTAGTTTTTCTGGTGCATTTACTGTAATAGCTTCTGTAAACATAGTAGCTAAATAATCCCAACGAGTTACATAGGGAAGATATTGAACTACCGTTCGATTTTCCGCGATTTTTTCCATTCCTCGGTGTAGATATCCAAGTACTGGTTCGCAATCGATAACATTTTCACCGTCTAAAGTGACAATTAATCGAAGAACCCCGTGCATTGAGGGGTGATGGGGTCCCATGCTTACAACCATAGGATCTGTTTTTGTTTCGAGCATTTTTTTCCTTTGTTGATTTATTTTTTCTATTTTCTTTTTATTTTACCCTATGCTTGGTGAATCGCAAACATTTTAGAAGATTGTCACTTCAGAGATAAAAAGTATGCTCAACAATTAATATTTATAGATATCAGTTATTTTTAAACTCTATTTTTTAATGACTGTAATGTTCTTTAAAAAAAAGACGAAATCTTCGTAGAATTTTATCCTATGATATGCTTATATCAATCACCTTGGGTTTTCCTTGGTAATAAGAAAATCATTTCTTAAAAAAATAAAATAAAAAGTTATGTTGGTAAACTTAGTTTACTTTACCTAATTATCTACAAATACTCAATTTAATAAAACTATGAATCAACTCCCGTGGCTTACGATAATTGTACTTTTTCCTATTTTGGCAGCTTTTGCTATTCCTTTCATTCCTGATAAAAATGGTAAAACAGTGCGCTGGTATGCTCTCGGAGTCAGCCTCTTAGACTTCGTTTTTATCTTATATACTTTTGGTTGCCAATACTCGTTCCAAAATCCGTCTCTTCAATTAGTAGACGACTACGCGTGGATTTCAAATTTACAGTTCCACTGGTCGTTAGGGGTTGATGGTATTTCTATGCCATTAATTCTATTAACAGGTTTTGTTACAACATTAGCTACACTCGCAGCTTGGCCTGTGACAAAAAACGCCCGTTTATTTTATTTTCTAATGCTGGCAATGTATAGTGGTCAGATTGGTGTTTTTGCTGCTCAAGATATTCTATTATTCTTTTTTATGTGGGAATTAGAGTTAATTCCGGTTTATATTTTAGTTTCTCTTTGGGGAGGGAAAAAACGTTTATATGCTGGAACAAAGTTTATTCTTTATACAGCTTTAGCTTCTATTTTTATTTTATTAGCAGCTTTAGCAATGGCGTTTTATGGTGACTCAGTAACTTTCAATATGTCTGCATTAGCACAAAAAGAATATCCATTAACATTAGAAATCTTAGCTTATATTGGTTTTTTAATTGCTTATGGTGTAAAGTTATCTGCATTCCCTTTACATACTTGGTTACCTGATACACACGGTGAGGCACATTACAGTACGTGTATGCTTTTAGCAGGAATTCTATTAAAAATGGGTGGTTATGCATTAGTTCGTATTAATATGGATATGTTACCAAATGCCCATTATTATTTTGCTCCGTTACTAGTTATTGTTGGAGTTGTTAATATTATTTATGCAGCCTTAACTTCATTTGCACAACGTAATTTAAAACGAAAAATTGCATATTCATCTGTATCTCATATGGGCTTTGTCTTAATTGGACTTGGTTCATTAACAGATTCTGGGTTAAGTGGGGCTATGCTACAAATGGTTTCTCATGGTCTTATTGGTGCAAGTTTATTCTATTTAGCTGGTGTTACTTATGACCGTACTCGTACTCTCATCTTAGAAGATTTAGGTGGTCTTGCAGTTCAAATGCCAAAAGTTTTTGCTATGTTTAGTGCAGTATCTTTAGCTTCGCTAGCCTTACCTGGAATGAGTGGTTTTATTTCTGAATTAATGATCTTCTTAGGATTTGTAACTAGTGATTCTTATTCTTATGAATTCCGTGAAGTACTTACATTATTAGAAGCCATAGGTATTATTTTAACACCAATTTATTTATTATCGATGTTAAGACAAGTTTTCTATGGTTCAAAACGTGGTGTAGTAAGCCATTCTAGATCAATTATTGATGCAGGTCCTCGTGAGGTTTTTGTAGTTGCTTGTTTAATTGTGCCTATGATTGGTATTGGATTATACCCAAAAATGTTAACACAAATCTATGAAACACGAACAAATGCTGTAGTTGAGCATGTTCATCAGTCTCAAGGTTATGTAGCAACTAAAGCTACTCTATGGACTTAATTTCTTATTAAAAACGTAAAGGGGTTCCTCTTTACGTTTTTAATAAAATTGACCCTGATCATTTTTTTCCGCAAATAGGAAATCATTTCACTTTCAGCTCTTTTTATGATAAATTAAGAGAAGCAAGCCCCACTATCTTGAAAAAATAGTAGGGGATAAAAACCGGATTTAATCCTTTCTTTTCGGTTTTCAATAAAATAAAAAAAAGAGAAAATTATGGCTGTTCCAAAAAAACGTACATCGAAACAAAAGAAAAATTCAAGAAAAACGACTTGGATGAAAAAACCTGAAAAAGAGGCTTTAAAAGCACTATCGTTAGCAAAGTCAGTTTTAACAGGAAATGGTAAAAAGTTTATTTATCGTCCATCGCAAACACAATAATTTTTATAAATAGCCAAAAAACTATTTTTATACAAATGTTTTCTTACTTGTATCGATAATTTTCTAACTTAAGGGAGACCTAAGTTTATCGATTAGTAAGAAAACATCATTACTTTAAAGCTTGAGCTATGGAGATTCATATTGTATGAATATTTTTGAAATAGATATTTCTTATATTAATAATAATTACTCAGCAATCGAAACATTTTTAGCCGGCGCAGTCCAGGCTTTTTCATTTGCAATCCCCCTTTCAGTGCCCTTATTTATTTGTCTACGCAGATTGTTGGTTGAAGGAATTCCTGCTGGAGTTGTTTCATATCTTGGAAATAGTGTAGGACAAACTTTTTTTCTTTTTCTGGTACTGGCTGGATTTCGGGATGTAATTCAATTTTGGTATGATTGGGAACCTGTTTTATATTTAGTAGGATTACTTTTAACATTAAAAGTTCTTTTTACATTCTATTCAGAATCTCGATTAAAACGCCCAACACTTTTGGACTCAAAAACATTAGTACAGTTTTTTGGAATCCAAATTCTTTTTGTCATAAGTAACCCGGTTAATGCAATTAATCTATCTGGATTCATTACAAATAATGAGCTTTTAGGGATGGATGGTTATTTACCTGTTTATTTACTAGGTTTTTTTATTAGTTTATGGGGGTGGAGTACTCTTTTCGGTTTTGGTTTTTATTTTATTCGGAACTGGCTTCTTGTGGTTTCTGTAAAACCTTATAGTTTATTTATGCAACCAGTTAATCGAGGTCTTGTTATTTTTAGCCTCGGTTTAATGTTTACGGCGACTGGTAAAATGGCTTGGGAACTATTTACATACCATCCTATTGAAAAAGTTATTCAGGCAGATACTTTTTTAGGCACAAAATCACAGCAACCGCTTCGTAAATTTAATCCTTTAGACTTTGGTATTCGAAGTCAAAACCGTCCAATTCCTGTTGCTACACATTTTCCATTAAAAGTTTTAATTCAAAGACGTGTTTGGATGAATAAACCTCCACTGACAAAAAGTCAGGAAGAACAAGTTTATTTCCGTTATAACATTCATATTGTTAATCGTATTTCAGAATGGGCACGTCAATTCAGTTTTGCTAATCGAACTCCTTTTATTGAAAAAAATACTCCGGAGCAAATTAGACGTCTACAACAAGTAAAAAATGATTACATAGCAGTTCATTCACTTATACAAGACTCAAAAGACAAAGGATTAAAGACTGTCCAGAACGGTTGGAAGGGAAACCCACCAGCAAGTTATACACAAGAAAAAGTAGATTCTTATGCTTCAAAATCACCTCTTTACCTTCATCCAGATTTAATCTCTAAATCTAGCGAAGAAAACAATACAAAGAAAATTGATTATGGTTCTTTTCACCAACCATTTCGTTTTACATCAGAAGGAAAATATACAAACTCACCTTTAATTGAGAAGATGAGTCCACCGATGTAATTTTTTAAGATGTGAGAGATATAAAAAAAGGGAACCGCTATACGAAATAGCGGTTCCCTTTTTTTTTAGTACGCTAAGCCCATACTACGAGTTGTTTCTGAACCTAGATAAACACGTACGCTTAAAAAATCTGTTGGACAAGCAGATTCGCAACGCTTACAACCAACACAATCTTCTGTACGTGGCGCTGATGCAATTTGTCCGGCTTTACAACCATCCCAAGGGACCATTTCAAGTACATCTGTAGGACATGCACGAACACACTGCGTACAACCAATACAAGTATCGTAAATTTTTACTGCATGAGACATAAAGGTTTACCTAGATAACAAAATAAATTAGAAAAATAATTTTAAGGATTAAGAAAAAGTTAATGCTATTTTACTTTCTTTTTTACTTTTTGTCACCTATTTGAACAAACTCTTCCCAACCAAAACTTTTCAGATTTTCGTTTCGACGAAGTGGTCGCGTAACAAGTTCTAAAATATCACGTGCGTTACTAAATCCATGAATTTGTGCAAAAGTAAATTCAACAGACCACTTTGTATTAATACCACGAGCTTCCAATGGATTAGCATGAGCCATTCCCGTTATTGTAAGATCAGGTCTTAATTCTTTAATTCGTTGAATTTGATTATAATTATCAGGTTTTTCAACAATTCTAGGGAATGGGATCTTTTGTTCTTGACAAGTTTGTTGTAATAAAGCGAGTTCTGATGCTTGGAATCGTTTATCCATATAAGGAATACCAATTTCATAAACAATCATGCCACATTTAATTAAAAATCTCGCTAATGAAACTTCTAAAAGATTATCACCCATAAAGAAAACTGACTTTCCTTTAATAAGTTGAGTATATTCAGTTAGAGAGTCCCAAATTTTAGATTCACGTTCGACTAATCCAACAGGTTCAATAGAAAAAGTAGAACAAATTGTTTCTAACCAAGCTCTTGTACCATCAGGCCCTATTGGGAAAGGTGCATTAATTAATTTACACTTGCGTCTTCGCATTAAAGTAGTAGCAGTTCGGCTTAAAAAAGGATTCACAGCACAAACATAAACCCCTTCCCCTAATTCAGGTAAATCTTTATAGCTTGGTGAAGGTAACCAACCTGATACATGAATATTTTGTTTTTTAAGTTCTTGAGTTAAATGTGTAACTACAGTATTTGGAACAGATCCAAATAAAACTAAAGGCGGGTGTTTTTGCTTATGATTATTCATGTTTATGCCTGGACAACGGTGAACCATTGACGCTAAGACAGTATCCTCACCTTGAGTAAACGCATAATCTAATCCATTTGCACGGGCAACAACAATAGGAATTTGAATTTCGGCTTCCAGTTTAGGCGCAATCCCTTCTAAATCCATTTTGATAATTTCTGTTGTGCACGTACCAATCCAAACGATGACACTAGGGTTTCGATCTTCTTTAATTTCTAAACATAAGCGTTTCAGCTCATTATAATCGTTTAATTGTGCTGAGATATCACCTTCTTCCAATTCTGCCATAGCATAACGAGGTTCCGCAAAAATCATAACCCCTAATGCATTTTGTAAAAAATACCCGCACGTTTTAGTTCCAATAACTAGAAAAAAACTATCTTCGATTTTTTGATATAGCCATGCTACACAACTAATGGGGCAAAATGTGTGATAATTTCCCGTTTCACATTCAAATGTTAGGGCATTTGATGCTGATTCTGAATTTAATTCTTTAACTTGTGACATATTTAATCTCCCTCTTATTAAACAATCATAAATTCTTCTGCCTCATCTTCAGCATTAGCCTCAGTTTGGTTTGGTTTTAGATAGAAATCAGAAAGTAAACTAAATAATTCACGGTCAGCAATTTCTGTTGGGACAACCCCCTCAGGTTCTGCTAAGATTTGATCTGCAATATTTAAATAGTAATCACAAACATAAGCTAAAGATTTTTCTTTTTCTGCCATTTCAAATAATGTTTTTCCTTTAACACGTGAAATACGAATATCTTCAATTAAAGGAAGAACTTCTAAAACAGGCATTGGACAAGATTCTACATATTTATCAATAAGATCACGTTTTGAGGTACGATTTCCTACTAGACCTGCTAATCGTAATGGGTGTGTACGGGCTTTTTCTCGAACAGACGCAGCAATTCGATTCGCTGCAAATAGAGCATCAAATCCATTATCAGTAATAATTATGCAATAATCCGCATAATTTAATGGTGCAGCAAAACCACCGCAAACAACATCACCTAAAACATCAAAAAGAATTACATCATATTCGTAAAATGCATTTAATTCTTTTAATAGTTTTACTGTTTCTCCAACAACATACCCACCACATCCAGCCCCAGCTGGAGGTCCTCCAGCTTCTACACAATCCACATCACCATAACCTTTGTAGATAACATCTTCTGGCCACACATTTTCGTAATGATAATCTTTACTTTGTAAAGTATCGATAATTGTCGGAATTAAAAAACCTGTTAAAGTAAAAGTACTATCATGTTTGGGATCACATCCAATTTGTAAAACTTTTTTACCACGTTTGGCTAATGCAATGGAAATATTACAACTAGTTGTTGATTTTCCGATTCCACCTTTTCCATAAACAGCTAATTTCATTAGTTTATCCTCTTAAATACAGTTAACAAGCTACAATTAAAAATAGTATAAAAGATGAATGTTATTCATTTTAAAAGTGTTTTTTTAATACTATCTTTTTCCACGTTACTTATGACACAAATTAATAATTGGGTTAATCAAACCTTAAAAACTTTTAGGGGTATAAAGAAAATAAATTTCTCCTTTTCAGTTTTATTTAGCTTATTAGGATTTTTTTGCGGTAATCTTTGTGCTACTTTTTTAGGATCCGTGTTTGATTGGAATGGGTTATCTGCTTTTTTTGTTGTTCTTTCTATTGAAATAATAGGGCTAGTGGAATATAATCCAGTTAACAGAGATAACCAAGTCTTTCAGTATTTTGGCGTTTTTAAAAGAGGCTTTTTCTTTGGTTTATTAGCAGATGGTTTTAAAGTCGGAAGTTAATTAACAAAAACAAATTTCATTTTTGCCGATTTTATTTTAAGACCGAAAAATTTTACACGATACGAAATTCTTGCTTTTTTAATCTACCTTATCTTATAAAAATCATTATGAATATTGAAAATTTGATGTTACTTTCAGCCGCAATTTTTTGTATTGGCCTATATGGCTTTTTAACAAGCAAGGATTTAGTTCGTATTCTTATGTCTTTAGAATTATTATTAAATGCGATTAATATTAATCTAGTTTCATTCTCAACTTTTATGGATTCGAGTGAAATTAAAGGACAAGTTTTTGCTATTTTTGTTATGACGATCGCAGCAGCAGAATCTGTAATTGCATTAGCGATTCTTCTAAGTATTTATCGAAATAAAGAATCAATTGCAATGGAAGAATTTAACATTCTAAAATGGTAATTGACCTTCCAATTAAGAATAACAGCTTGATAAAGAAAAGACTTTTTTAGGACTATAAAAAAATGTATTCATTATGATAATAAACATGGAGAATTTTTTAGGTAATTTGGCATTTGGCCTCTTATTAACGAGTATGTTATTTTATTGGGTTCAAGCTGCTTTTTTTAATGAATCAAAGACTTGGGGTGTAAAATTAAAGTTTTTAGGGACTTTAGGGATTTTTATTGTAAATCTTCTTTTAGCAACTTTACTTATTGTTCGTTGGAAAATATCAAATCATTTTCCTTTGAGTAATTTGTACGAATCTTTAATTTTTTTAACATGGGGTATTAGTTTTGTACATCTTTTTCTAGAAAAAATGAATAGAGAAACTTACCTTGGTGTCATTTTTTCCCCTATTCTTTTATTTATTGATGCGTTTGCAACACTTACACTTCCTTCACAGATGCAAGAAAGTGCACCTCTTATTCCAGCACTAAAATCAAACTGGTTAATGATGCATGTAAGTATTATGATGTTAAGTTATGCTACTTTAATTGCCGGATCATTAATGGCAATTACTTTTTTAATGATTTCAACAAATCAAGAAGTTCAAGTGCAGGAAAATGCTGAAACGACAGCAATTTCATTAGATCAAACACTAGATAATTTAAGTTATCGAACGTTGGGCATAGGGTTCCCTTTATTAACATTAGGTATCCTCTCAGGTGCAATTTGGGCTAATGAGGCTTGGGGTTCTTATTGGAGCTGGGATCCAAAAGAAACATGGGCACTGATTACATGGTTTGTATTTGCTATTTATTTTCATTTTAGACTTACCTGGGGATGGAAAGGTAAAAAACCAGCTATTGTAGCTTCTTTAGGCTTTATTTTAGTCTGGGTTTGTTACTTAGGTGTAAATTTACTTGGATCAGGACTACATAGTTATGGATGGTTAAAAGTATAAAGATTTTTTTAATCCTATTTTTTTGGCTTGACTACAGAAGGACTTTTTCCCTATAATAATAGGGAAGTTCTTCAGTAGCTCAGTGGTAGAGCAATCGGCTGTTAACCGATTGGTCGTAGGTTCAAGTCCTACCTGGGGAGCTTCAACTTTTCTATTTTCTTATGCGCTTGTAGCTCAGTGGACTAGAGCACGTGGCTACGAACTACGGTGTCGGGGGTTCGAATCCCTCCTTGCGCGGCTGGAATTATTAAGCGGGTGTGGCGGAATTGGTAGACGCGCGAGATTTAGGTTCTCGTGTCCATGATGTGAGAGTTCGAGTCTCTCCACCCGTATTAACGTATTAATTTTATTTGCTATTATGTTGGTCAAAAGTAACGTTGATTCTTCTCCAGAAGCCTCAACAGGATTTCAAGCGGCAAATGGATTGAAAGCAGGACTTTCATTCAGCTTATTCCTTGTGCTTAGTCAAAGTGTTGTCTCAACCCCTTGGTTAACTTCGCCTCTTGTAGCGGTTACAGACAGTGTGTCGTTGATTGGGCGACATATTTTTAGTGATTTCTTGTTACCATTTGAGTTAGTTTCGATTTTGCTTTTAGTAGCATTAGTTGGTGCTATTATTTTAGCTCGTCGTGAACAACTTGCAAAAATGAGTACAGAAATAGTAAATAAATAAAAATGTGTTATCAACCAAATTCTCGTAACCGATTGGTTACGAGCGGTTTGGTAAAAAAAAAATACTATTTAAATTAATTTAATATGTGTTTTATATCAAAAAAAAAAGACTACTCCAAGATATTTCACTTGAAGTAGTCTTTAGTTTTTGGTCCACAGGACCTTATGGTGTAACCCATTGTGTATAATGATTCCCTGGCGCCCACCGAGGTGTCTCTTGTTTCACGATCAAATTCGGTATGGGGTTGATGTGTGTCCAATTAATAAAGGCACCAAAGAAATTGGTAGTAACCTTACGGTTATCCACCAAAGAGCAATCTCTTGTAACCGATCGGTTACAAGAGAAGTGCTTTTTATAAATCAAAATGTTTTGGTCTGTTAGTATATCTCAGCTGCAACCATTACTGGCCTTCCACTTGATATCTATTAAACGGCTAGTCTTGCCGTGACCTCTGGTATCGTATGATACAAAGAGTACTCATCTTAAGGTGGGCTTCCTACTTAGATGCTTTCAGCAGTTATCCGCTCCGCACTTGGCTACCCAGCGTGTCCCGTTGGCACGAGAACT